>OKTX01000025.1_pt1 | contig 130052 bp, 105 predicted proteins | sample 1606261 | NCBI WGS metagenome assembly OKTX01 (sample SAMEA3879543, study PRJEB24766) | human gut metagenome | biome: human-associated habitat; feature: feces | place: USA | collected 1985/1987 | reverse complement strand
TTTGCGACCTCCCAAAGCTGGTCACGGAGTTTCTGTTGCAGTTCTTCGCTCATATTTATTATAATTCTTTAATTACAAAACCAAATTTATTCGCAAACTCTAAAATACGACCTATATTATTCTTACCATGCTGTGATGATACAACAAACCTGACACCATCATTAGACATAAGAATATCTTTTTCAAACCATCTTTTATGCGTATCTGACGTTTTAAGTTTCCAATTTCCGACTTCTTCAACGGTTTTAACTAAGTGTTTAGGCAACAAATTAATTAGCTCTTTATAATCAACAGAGGTAGACTCGATAAAAAGTCGAACTACTTCTAATGCTAATCTACCTTTCCCATAAGAACCAACTCCATTAAGTGAATATTTTGTATAGTCTTTTCTGCTATTAGTACATTTTCTTGGCAATTCATTTTGAACAGATTGAGATATAAAGTTATCGCTACGCAAAGGTTGATTATTCTCATATTCTGTTATTACGGCATCATCTATAGTTTGTGCTATTTCTTTAAAAATTTCCAATGCTTTTTGCGGAGCGACATTAAAAAATTCTCTGTTCTGACGAATACGAAAATCAGTCAAATTGTCGATTATCTTATGCACGAGTTTTTCCACCTCATTATATTTAACCGTTTTAATGGTTGCATGTATCTCAAAAGGCAACGGAACTGCCGTATTGTCAAGTTCCTTGGAACGTATATCAACAGGGCGTGCGCTTTTGCCAATCTTAACCCAATCCTCACGAAAACTTGGATTAGTCAAGATATACACATATCCGGGTTCATTTGTTTTTACCATATACGTATTTACTCCCAATTAAATGTTCTTATTATATTACGCAATCTCTCCATGATTCTCGTCAACGCCTTTCTTGTTTTTATAAGACCAAGATGTTTTTCTTTCAATGCCTTTTGTATGATTTCCGGCTGTTCCTTTTGCAAATAGTCATACTCCTTTATGTATAGATTCAGCACCTCGGTAGGAATTTGTTCATCATCCGACAAATCTTTTACAGCCTTATTGCGTTCAGATACAATATATTGATTCAAACGCTCTTCCAATTCACTTGTACCATCAGCCTTACTACGTCCGCTCATGAAGTTTTCCTTATCTTCATCAACATTTTTCCGAATAAAGCCATCAATGAGTTTGGCTTTGCCTCGCATCCCGGCATCCTTAATCATTGTGTCAATGATATGTTGCCTTTTCTCTGAATAATCATTGCTATATGGGTCAAGTTCTGCAATGAGTTCAAGAATGTAAGCCACATTGATAATGTCGCTATGTAGAAGTTCAAGACAGAAATCTATATCCTCTAATCCCTGACTGTTCCCATACGGAACAGGGTCTTCTGCAACTACAGATGGAATTACAGGCGGTTCTATAAACCCGACTGTAATGTCAAGATACTTACTCTTATAGTCGTTGAATTGCTGCTCAGTCATACCAAGATCTTCCGCATCCTCGCTATAATCTTCGTATATCTGGATTTCCGCATGTTTACGGATAATATCACGAAATGCCAGAACAAAATTTTTCTTGTCATTTTCGCTTTGCAGAAAATCTATACTGCTGGGTGTAGGATATTTTTTCAGGAACTCTGTTGCCAAGCATTTATATTCCTTTTTTACATCCTCAAACGGTGGACGTACTATATCTTCAGAATTATCAGAGTTGCTGAACAATTTAATAGACGTATCAACATTATTTTTCAAGTCACGGAAGCAAACGATTTTACCGAAACGTTTCTTCTCGTTCAATACTCGGTTGGTACGACTGAATGCTTGCAGCAAACCGTGATATTCCATATTCTTATCTACATAGAGCGTATTCAGTTTTTTACTGTCGAAACCGGTAAGGAACATACCCACGACAAGACAAAGGTCAAGCGGTTTCATATCCGCTTTCTTCTTTTTCATGCGCAGATTGATGTCATCATAGTAGGCACGGAAGTTTTCTGTAGTAAAGGCAGTGCCGAACATATTGTTATAATCGTCCATAATTGTTTGCAGTTCATCAGCCTCACCCACACCCTCTTTTGCATACTGCCCTGTACCCATGCCGGTCTGTTCATCATCCAGACTATTGTTGGCAGCGTAAGTAAACACAGCACCTATACGGATTTTCGGATTCAACGATTTGAATATCTTGTAATATCGTATGAGCATCGACACGGATTGCACAGCAAACAAGGCATCAAACTCTCCGTCGAATGTGGATTTGTTGAAATTGTTAAGGATAAACTTGGCGATTTCCTCCATACGAGCTTGATTGTCGTTGTCAACAACTTCGTTGCCGTGATAATACTCCACAAGGAATCCAAGCACGTTTTCATCGGCTATGGCATCCTTAATAAGATATTTATGAAGACAATTTCCGAATATCTCCTTAGTGGTATGCCCATCTACCGCATTTTCAGTAAAAATAGGTGTTCCCGTGAAGCCAAAGATTTGAGCATTGTCAAAGAACTTCATAATCTTCTTATGACTATCCCCAAAGTGGCTACGATGACACTCATCAAATATCATCACGATACGTGAGTGGCGAATAGTTTCAATCTTGTTGCTATACCACGTCTTGCTGACTGCGGCATTGAGTTTCTGAATGGTAGTGATGATAATCTTAGAATTGCTTTGAAGTCGCTTCACAAGTTCATCCGTATTATCAGTACTATCCACAGCTCCCGGCTCAAACGCTTCATATTCCGATTGAGTCTGAGTATCAAGGTCATGTCGGTCAACAACAAACATAACCTTATCCACATCATCCAACTCTGACACAAGTTGGGCAGCCTTGAACGAAGTCAATGTCTTTCCGGCTCCTGTTGTATGCCATATATAGCCGTTATCGTTGGAGTTCTGCACACGATCTAGAATTTTCTCTACGGCATAGAACTGATAAGGACGAAGCACCATCAAACATTTGTCGCCCTCGTGCAGCACGATATATTTCCCTATTATTTTGCCAAGCGTACATTTTTCCAAGAAGAATACGGCAAACTTATCCAATTCATTAAACGGATGATTGGCTGCATCCGTCCAATTGAATGTAAACTTATAACCGCTATTAGGATTGTTGGCAAAATAGCGGGTATTGACACCATTTGATATAACAAACAATTGAATATAGTCGAACAATCCGTGGAACGAAGTCTTATGATAGCGTTGTATCTGATTATATGCCTGTTTGAGTTCTACTCCCCTGCGCTTTAACTCTATCTGAACCAATGGTAAACCATTGATAAGTATAGTCACATCATAGCGGCATTTTTTCCGTCCTTCAACAGTAATCTGATTCGAGACCTGAAACTCATTCTGACACCATTGGGTACGATTGAGAAATTCCACCCAAATCCGTTGTCCATTTACCATATCAAGCGGATAGAGGTCACGAAGTTTCTTGGCCTTTTCAAAGCGAGTTCCACCTTCAAGATAAATTAATATCTTCTCAAACTCTTCATCCGTAAATGAAGTACGACCAACTTCCGCCAGTTGTTTCTTGTTATGAATCTCCAACTGACGTTTGAAATTAACATAAAGATTATCTTCCTCGACAATCTGGACATACTCATAGTCCATTTGTCGGAGTGTGGCTATCAGTCCGGCTTCCAACGCCGCTTCGCTTTGTGTTGACATATTCTTGTCCTGCTATGGTGTTACTACTTATTTATTCTAGCTTGCAATATCTTGATGTCTAATGCATTTTCTATTTTGCATAAGGTTTCCAACGACAAATTTTCACGACCTTTCAACACTTTAGAAACATACTGCTGGGTACAATTCATTTTCTCAGCCAAAGCTCGTTGTGTCATACCAAGTTCCTCCATTCGGTTTGACATGATTGCTGCTATAGCCTGTGAATGGCAAATCCAATCCTCGCTCTTATTTTCCATTATATTCATTCCTTCTCCTAAAACGTTGTCTATCTTGTCTTCAGCCATTGTATGCATCAAAAATACCTTTGCCTTATTTTGTAGGCAAAGGTACTATAAATAATCGAGATTACACAACTTTCAGGTTGTTGTTTGACAGCCAAAACTCAAGAATCACCTATTGTACAATAGAACTATAATATTTTATTGCTTTACGTATAACATCTTTTTATTAGGGCATCGCCTATCTAGTTCAAATCCGTAATTACCTTTTGATACGAATTGAAATTTTTCATCTCCATCTTTAATAGTTAATATTTTTAACTTCTTCCACCTACCATCTTCCTCGTAAAAGAAAAAATCCCCAACACTAATTTTTACGTTGTCAATTTTCAGGCATACTATGGTATGTTGTCCATAATACTTATGTGGCACGGCCACTTCATTTACTTTTGGCCTAAAATCTATTAAGCCATTATTAAATAGTATACTTTGGGCTTCTTGTTTAGTTATGATCCCATCTTCTATCTCGAAATACAGATTAAACAATTGCCACGTATAGCACAATCCTCTTTTTTCATTTACCGCATCCTTGATCTGCTGCTGATTAAATGGAGGAATTGTTCTGGAGAGAGGTTCTACACCTCTTTCATTATTAACAATATACAATCCAAAGACATCAAATCTTTGTTGTTCTTCCCTTCTGCGAAAAACATTCTTAAAGATTTGACTACATTGTGCATCTGTTGAGGTTCCATTAATACCTTTTATTTCCACAAGGAGCAATCCTTTATCTTCTGTATTAATTTGAATATCCTCCTCATTGAATTCCTTATCGAGTTCCTTGTCTTTATCAATTACATCTTTAAATCCTAACCATTTAAAATATTCAAGACAAGCTTCAACTAACTCATCCCCTGTTGCAGTAAGAAGTTTATGCAAAAATGAATATTCGTTACTATTCATTTCTATTTTTTCTTCCAAAGCAATCAGACGTTCATTATATTCCGCAATTAACTCCTCTTTTTCTCTAAGCAATTCTTCTTGCCCTGGTAAATAATAAATTGACTGATTTAACCATAACGACTCTTCTACTTCTGGAAAATATCCAGAAAAATATTTAAACAGAAACTCTTGCATTACCTTTTGTAACAATTCTCGCTTCCTTTTTGTTTGAGGCAATACCAAAATTATATCGTTCTTACTCATAAAGAAGTAAGAAACAACACCTCCAGTTCTATTCATTAACAAAGGTAAGAATTGGTCATCTTTTACTCTTTTTTCGCCGTTATTATCCCATACTGTTGGATGTTCATATATCTGACAATAAGAAACATCATTAAGAAAAGGTTCAAACAATACTCTTGATAATATACAATCACATAATTTCACCTCTGTACCAACCATATTAGAAGAGCAACAATCCACCAAATGCTCATAGTTATTATGCTCTATACTCTGACTGGAATAATAATCATTTATATCCCTAATGACATATTTTACTAACTGATATGGGGCTTGAAATGCTATTCTTATGGCTGGTCTATTTCTGTCTTTATGAAGACTATAATTCAGAATTGAACTACCATATGGGCATGGATCAAATATTGTTTGCGGAGCATTACTGATAAAATAATATGCTTTTGAACCTAAAATCTCTGTCCTCGTATTTTCTTCTGTATTATACGGAATCCTATCAGGCCTTATCATATCCTCGATAAATATATCATATTCATGTATATTTTGAGGTAATTCATAATTGAGTAATAAGTTCAAACCACCATGATTTTTCCCAGACACATCAATAGGTTTTCCCAAACTTCCGTCATAAACATCAAATCTGTCTTTTAACAAGTTCAAACAATCCTCATCTAAATCTAGACAACAAACTCTTGTCTTTTCACGCTTAGTTTCTGAAGCCATATTTACAAAACAATAACATTACTAAAAATTCATTTTACACCTCTCATCCAACACCCCTCTAAACATATCCATTTCTCGCTTAGATATACCTAACCGTACCGCCAACCCTCGCCACCCTTTCACAACATTAATAACCTCTGAAACAATATGTTCAACTGTTTTTCTGTTGAGCATATAGTGCACACAAGCATCAAGCAAAATGCCGAGGTCTGCCTTGTTGGAAGTTGCCGAAATAAGCAGACTTTGATATTCGTTCAGAGTGGGATTCATATCGTATGCAGGTGAGAGCGTCCAGCCTTTTGCAGTCAAAAGAAAACCATGATTGCGGAAATGGTCATCGCTGTTGCCAATGCAGATATTGAAAGCCACACGGCGATAGAGTTCCTGCAAATTGTACTCAACATCCGTACAGTTTTGAATAATGAAATCCACTATATCCAAATAACCATGCCCTGTAGTTGCATTATCTCCGTCATTCAGTCCCAACAAAGTCATTGCAGAAGCAAAATGAATCCGTTTTCCATCTTTGGTTCTGTCAAAACGTTCTGAAAGCAAGGTGTGATATTTTTCGCCTGTGGCAATAACTTTTGTTTTTGCTGCATTTATACCGGCTTTTGCTGCAAGCAAATGGCTGAAATGTTCCCAAAGTCCGGCATCGTAATCATCATTACGAGAAGTAAACTTGGCGACATAAAGCGTTTTATCCGTATCTATCACACTGGCTTTCGGTCTTGCTCCACCCAATGAAGAACCCGGTTGCACAAGTTGCGTAATCCACTTTCTGTCTGGCAACACATTATCCTCTTCGCTTCTCTCAATCTCCGCACTGGCCGCAATCAATTCCCTAATATCCGTCAAAGGCGGAATTTTCAACGACTCACTTACATTTATAAACTCTCCATCAGTGTCTTCCTTAAAACGGAAAGCACCCATTCGGGAGAAGTCATCAATGCCGGTCAGGAAATCGAATGAAGACAATCTTCGTACTGGCCGATTTTCTTCTATTGCTGCAAGCTGCTCACGTCGCAACAACAGAGTCCGTCCCCAACGATCAGGCAAAGCATCAGAAAAACATCCGAATATATCCTTCCCCGGCTGCGTATATTGTTGTCCCGGATAATTGTTCAAATCATCGCTCAAAAACAAATCTCCATGCTTTTTCAACCAATCATCGCTGAATGTAAAGCAATAACTGTCAGAGCCACGAAGTGATTCGTAGCCCAACTCGCCAATGAGTTCTATCTCCTTCAGCCAGTCAAAATCAGCATATACATACAGTTTCTTCATCCCTATTCTTTTTTAGATGCACGCTCCCTTGTCTTCAAACTCAAATCCTGCAAGGCTTTCCCCAATTTATCTTCTTTCGCCAGCCACAGAATATCATCGTCAAGCTGCAAAGCATACAGCACACGCAAATAAATGCCGATTGCCACAGTCGGTGCACCTTTCTCGATTCGGGATACGGTTAGCGGAGAACAGGTAGCACGTTCGGCCACCTGAGCCACACTCAAATTCCGACGCAAGCGAGCCAACTTAATCTGCTCCCCTACTATCTGCATCTTCTGCTCCAATTTTCGGGGCAACTTAGTACCCATTGTATTCTTTGCCATAATCAACCTATTATATAATATGCAAAGATAATACTTTTTATTTATTTAATGATGTATTACACATAGAAAAATACACATCATTGCATAATTAACCATGCACATAATCCATTTTGAGCAGAAACTCCCAGAGCTAAGTGCTATTATATTGTTTATTATCGCTATATATACCTAATTAACGAAATATTGTTTGTTATATAGATGCAATCTGTTCCTCATTCACGCATCATGTCAAAGAACTATTTTGCCAACCCCAAAAGGAGTAACCACATTTCCAACTTGACTTTAATGACTGCTATATACCAAGTAGAGTATTTCCCATGGGTTGGGTTCAAACCACCCCATGGGAATAAGGCTATTTTAACAAAAGATATGGCTTACATACTTATTCGCAGCGTGAGCATCGGAGAACGAATATACATCTTCCATAACAGTTACATTTTAAACTGTTATAAGTGAAGGACACCTATAACGGTTTTATTTTCAACCATTGTTTCATAGGATTTGATAAAACTATTTTGCCAACCAAAAGAAAAAACGACTTTACTTTATCCTCGTATTCATATATACGTCCATTAAAGTAAAGTTAAAAAGAGGGAGAAAGAAAAACATTCGGCAAGCAAACTATTTTTTCTTTTGGTCAGCACCGTTATAATACGCTACATCATCTTCAACCTTGGAGAAATTGTCAACAAAATAACCACGAACATCACCACCAACAAAATGCGATGCAACACATTCCATATATCCCCAAATACACCTCAAATCAGCCCTTCAAAAATGATTTCACACAAAGTTTTTCACTTGCTTTCATAATCCGAAAAAATGCACTAATTTTGTACTCGTTCAGCGAAGAAAAAGAAGTGCAAAACGGACTTTTCTACCATTTTATTTATAAAACATTGGTAGTCAACTGGTCTAATATGCTGCATCGTGCAAATAATTAAAGAATACTTGTCAAGTAACTCTACTTTACTTACTCTTCCCCCACCCTTATGTTTATCTTTCTCCGTATAAGTTCTTCTGGAACGACGTGACATATGATGTACAGCATGAAAACCGAATCCTAGTAAACCTTTCCCAAGCTCATGACTCCCTTTCTTCATGTTCTTAATATAATCATCAAGAGTAATCCTGCTCTTTTTTTGTTTACCCATACCACTTCACTCTATCTATCATTTAATCAAAATTGGATATAGGTTAGACACCCGATATAGCTATCTTGACAACCCCATCCAACTTATTCTCAAATATACGATAAGCCTCCTCTATCTTATCCAATGGAAATCTATGGGTAATAAGAGGAACAGTATTTAGCCTACCCTCCTCAATCAATCTAAGAATCTCAGCACAATCACAACCATCTACCCCACCTGTTTTAAAAATCAGATTCTTTCCATACATATTAGGTAAGGGCAGAACTTGAGGTTGATCATAAAGAGCCACAACAGTGACAACTGCATTCGGGCGGGCACAATCCCATGCTAAATGGAAAGTAGCTTCCGTACCAGCCACTTCCAGCACAACATCTGCACCACCATTATTACTATGTTCAAGCACAAATTCCTTACATCTTTCCGGTCCTGTCACCAACACATCAGGATAATGCTCATGGATAAACCGTATTCTTTCCGGAGATTTCTCACAGACTATAATCCGCTGCGGCTTCTTCAACATCGCACACAACAAAGTACAAATTCCAGTAGGGCCTGCACCAATAATAAGCACTGTATCATCCTCGGAAATCTCCGAAATCCGGGCAGCCCAAAATCCCGTTGCAAGCACATCTCCTACAAATAAAGCCTGTTCGTCGCTGACTGTATCGGGAATACGGTTCAGCCCCTGGTTGGCGTAAGGCACTCTCACATATTCAGCCTGGCCACCGTCAATACGGCAACCTAAAGCCCAACCACCATTAGGATCCGTGCAATTATTGACATACCCATGACGGCAGAAAAAGCACTCACCGCAAAAAGTTTCTACATTCACCGTCACCCGGTCACCAGGTTTCACTGTGGTAACCCCCGCCCCTACTTGCTCAACTATGCCTACCATTTCGTGTCCAACCGTTATTCCAGGTACAGCACGTGGCACACTGCCATGTTTAATATGAAGGTCACTAGTGCAGATACTGCCAAGCGTCACACGCACAATCGCATCCTGTGAATCCGCCAATTCCGGCATCGGTTTTTCCTGCAATTCAAATTTACCATGTTCAACGTATGTATATGCAAGCATAATATTCAATTTGTTAATCTGTTTATTTGCAAAGATAGTAACTTCAACCGCAAAATCCACAAATGCCCCTTGCGTAAATACTACTTAACCTCTTTATCCTCGCATACTACATTTTTTTTGCATATAGAATGTTTTTTTCAACGAGAATTATTATTTTTGTGAATGCACTATCCATGACAAAGATGGAAAAGGCTAAGATTTCCAAACTGAACCAACAGACAAATATCAACTATTATGCTACCGAAAAACAATCTTATAATAAAACTCACAGACAGACTGTTCAATGTGCTGAATGAAAAATCAGGCATTGAATCTATACATATAGTCATTCAGATAGCCTATTTGCTGCTTCTTAAAAGAGAAAATCCTAATCTTTGGAAACAGATAAAACAACAAGGCCATTCACCGGCAATTGATGAGATACGAGAACAGATTGTCCACATACAGCAGCAAACAGCCGATTCTTACAATCTCCCTCGCTACATCATCCAAGACTTTGAATTTAAGATTAACAGAATAGAGATAGTAAGTGAATGTGTGGATATTATAAACTCTATTTATAAAGAAACCGAAAACCTCGGAAGTTCACTCAACGGAACCATCACCTATTACGACATCGATAGTGCCATCTTTGACGACCTATATGAAAAGATTATGAAAAAGCCAGAAAAGTTCCAGAATCTTTACATTCCAAGGCATATCCGCTATCTCATGGCTTCACTTACCCAAATCAATTATTCAGACCGCATCTACGACCCGATGTGCGGAAACGGAGGATTGCTGCTCAGTGTTTATGAAAGAATTATGATAAAAGAGTATGAAAGCCAGAATCAAGATGTTATTGATACAGACAATGACGGTTTCAGTACTCTTCGATATTCATTGATGGCAAACCTGCCATCACCGGACACGCTCAATGGAAGTGATCCCAACCCCCAACAATTATTATTGTCTGCCTTGAGTTTTCAGTTACGAGGAATAAAAAAAGCCAATCTGCAACCCAACAATTTTATACAGGACAACATTTCTGAACATTTCGACGTTATAATCGCCAATCCCCCTTTCGGACAAAAATTCAATAAGCCGCATCAAATCAATGAAGTGGTAATAAAAAATGCAGAAATAGTCTTTATTGATAAAATTGCCGATACCTTATCTCCAACGGGAAGAGCAACCATTATCGTATCTGAAGGTTTTCTATCCAATACTAACTCGCAGCATATGCAATGTCGCAAAAAATTATTCACGCAGTACAGGTTAGAAGGGGTGATATCCTTACCTTCTGGAATTTTTCTAAATACGCAAGCTAAATCATCCATACTTATATTGAGCAAGGATGAACATAACAACAGACCGGACGTATGGTTCTATGAATTGCAGAACGACGGATATACAAATGACAGAGCCAAACGGCGCACGAAAGAATTTCCGCTTCCCGAAGTTGTAAAAGCTTTCCGGGAAAGGCAATATAATTCTCAAAACAAAAGAACCGAAACCTGTTTTTTCGTCTCATTTGAAGAAATCCAAAGAAATGATTATAATCTGAGTTATAGCCGTTATAAGCAGTTCAACTATGAAAGACAGGACCATGGTGACGTTTGTGAGATGATGCAAGAAATCATCCACAATGAAAGAGACATACAGAACATACTAAACGAACTTGAATCTACGTTTATATGGAAAAAATAATGTTTGGAGAAATATTCAGTTTCGTTCCTGCTCCCAAGATAAAAGCAGAAAAAGGAAGAAACCGGGGGAAATATCCATTATACACTACCGGACAGCAATTTCCTCAAAGAACAGACCAGAGCATATTCAACGGTCCAGCTTTGATTATCAGCAAGACCGTTCCGGTCAGCATATACTATTGCAACGGCTCTTTCTCGGCAAGCAACGATTTTATGATTGCAAAGGCCAATAGAAATTGCTTCACACAGGTTGATCCCCAATATGTATATTTCTATCTGCTAGGAAACTTATCTCTTCTAGAACATGAAGAGAAAAAGAGTTTCTCCAGGCAGTCCATACAGAAGATTGAAATTCCATTGAATAGTCTTGAAACCCAAGAGAGAATAATCGGTACGCTCCATAAAATAGAAACACTCATTCAAAAAAGGGAAACAAACTTACTGTTGGTTTCCGAACTGAAAAAAGTAATGTTCCTGAATTTTTTCGGCGATCCCGTCTTGGATAAAGGAAAGTTTCTGTTTTCCACCCCCTTCCATAACCTCGTGACTATTCATGGAGGCGGAAATTATCAGACACAGAATGTTCCCCGCGAGAGTAAAGAGCAATTAGCCCAGCTTACTCAAACAGCCATTACCAGACGAGAATTCGACCCGGTCCAGAATAAAAAGTTTCTCCACAAACAATTTGTAAAAGATTCACATTACATACAAAAGGGAGATGTACTTTTCTCAAGGAAGAACAGTCTCAAGCTTATTGGTTCAGCAGCATACGTATATGATGATATAGCCAACCTGACCATACCGGATACCATCTTTCGCATCTGTTGTAATCCTAAAAAAATATCAGGAGTTTACCTCACTTACCTATTAAATGACGAAAATTTCAACAAACAACTTAGAAGTTACTTCGGAGGGACATTGCCAACCATGTCGAGCATAACTACCAAGAAGCTGAAGCAATTCATAATTCCTTGTCCGGATCTCGCTTTGCAACACAAGTTTGAAAAAAACATTCTTTTTCTCAGACAAATGGAAGATAGGATGACGAAACAATTATCGAGACTCCGCCAATTTATATCCACTGCTTCCAATGATCTTTTTTCCGGAAAAGAGATTATACATATAAAGCCAGATTTGAACGCTCTGCTAGCCAGGATAGATCTGGAAAACGGCAATTACGATTATTCAGCTTTTAAAGATGTTCCATTAGTTAATGAACTGATACGAAAGATTTCACGCGAAGAAGAAGAATTTCCTGACATAGACATATACAACCGTGCTCAAAAAGTGCTTTTTGCACTTTTAAAAGAGGGTTTCGTCATGCAGGAATATGATCCGAAGAAAAACAAGATGAATCTCCATATAAATGAAACTACTGAAACTTACAATTAACGATAATTCCCGGCAACATTTCCGAAGCCTGTATCCAGGTTTTACGATACAATTCCACTCCTATGAAGACGTGGACTGGGACAAATTCAACCCTTTTTGCCTTGTAGGTGTCAACGGGACAGGCAAATCCAATGTACTCGAAGCCTTGGCTTCCATTTTCTTTCATCTGGAATGCTGTTCGTGCAAGTTTCTTCCCGACAATTTCGACTTCAATCCCGAAGAAGGGTTTCCCGATGCCTATTTTCTGGAATATCTAATCCAGGACTGGAACGGCCGATACAATATAGAAAACTACGTTCATGTGCAAATCACCAAAGAAGCCGGTCGTGTACCATCATTGTATATCAAAGAGTATGGAAATCCGGCATCTCCTTTTAGAAGAATAGACATACTCGCCCCGACAGATGAAAACGGCAAGAGAATAGAAGCCGCTCCGGGAAAAAACTACTTGCCGGATATCATAGCAGGATATTCATCCGGTGAGAATGAAATACTAAGCATCCCTTTTCGTAAAAGCCGTCTGATCAATTTTGACAAATATAGAAACGACTTCGAAAACGGATTGGAATTCCAATATCCGGAAAACAGCTTGATCTATATTGACGAAGGCATGAGCCAGGCTGTATTGTTATCTTGCCTTCTGTTCGAAAACCGGGAAACGACCCTGTCTTTCCTGACCAGAGAGCTAGGCATAGAAGACATTGTAAGTTTTCGCATGAACATCAACATGCAAATACTCTCAAACCACATCACTTCTGAGAAAGCTCCTTTTGTCACCGACCACATCAGCAACAAGATAAACATACTCAAAGGCTGTGCCACATGCTGGTACCAGACTCATGAACATACTCCCGGCAACCCCGAAAGCCCGCCATCCGTCCTTGTCCTGGATTTTTTAGTAGATGCAAATACCCGTCGTGCCTTCTCTAAGATGTTTGGAAGTGCATTCGACTGCTTTCGCTTCTTCCAAGTGCTTTACGAATTGAATTACAATTTTATCGGAGAAGACATCAAACAAGATATCTATAAATCCAAAGGCGTATATACACACGGCAAAATGCCGGATGCCAATCCTTTGCAAGACGTATTTCATTTTCTGGACTTTATGATCAAGAAGAATATAAAGGAAGATTCTGGAAGCAAAGAATTGCTGTTGCGTGAGTTTTCCGACGGCGAGCATCAACTATTGCATGCTATGGGAATATGCCTGATGCTCAAAAACAGGAACGCCCTGCTATTGCTGGACGAACCCGAAACCCATTTCAATCCGGAATGGCGATCCAAGTTTATCCAGATACTAGAGGGATGTCTCAAAAACGGGGGAGACAATAACCTGACAAAAGACATTCTGCTCACCTCCCACTCCGCATACATCATATCCGACTGTCCTTCGGACAAGGTTATTATATTCCGCCGGGACAAGGACAATAAAGTCCATGCCAGAAAAGCGGCAGAGTCAGGTTATCAGACATACGGAACCTCAGTCAATACGCTTACAAGCAACATATTCCAAGAAACATCCACCATCGGAAAATACTCTTTGGATAAAATCAACAAATACAGAAAAGAACTGAAGGAAGGGAAAAAACTCAAAGATATCATAGAGGATATCAACAGAGAACTTGGCGATTCCATTGAGAAGTTATTGCTAATATACGAATTTTCAAATCAAGAAGACGATGCTCATACCATTTAAGCTAATCAGACATAGAATCCGGAAAATGCAGTCGTTTGTCAATTATATATTTCTAGAGGTAATCTGCAAGGCTCCTAAATTAAAGGAACACTATCCGGATTTCACTCTTGATATGGTCAAGGTTGACTTCTACAAAGATTTTCTGAAAAATCATGGCAATTTACTGGACACATTAAGCGCCATTTACCAGATAGTCCAGGGATTACCCGGTCAAGATATCAAAACCTTGCGCCGGGCTGTATTGGTAAACAACCAGATTCGTGAACTCTGTATCGGCATCCACCAACCTGTAACCTATTATGAACTATCCCGGATAAACAAAGGATTATCAGATTGCATCCGGAAGTTTTGCTCCAATCTATACCAAAATGCAACCCTCAAAAGTACATCCCAGAAGAAATATCCGACGCTGAAAGATTATTATAAGAATATTGTAGGGTGTGACACCACATGCCACTGCTGTGGACTGGATAGAATTTCGAACCGGTACAATTCCATACGAAGTCCTTTCGACCACTTCCTGCCTCAGTCACTATACCCTTTCACCACATTAAACACCCACAATCTTGTTCCAACTTGCGAGCATTGCAACAGGTATAAACACGATAAAGATACCCTATTCATACAAAAGCCCGGAAGAGCCGGCAAAGAACGGATCAAAGCCTTTTATCCATTCAGACATGATATTCCGGAAATTAGAATCAAAATCAAGGTACAGGGCAATTACGACCTGGAGAAGATACAGCCACAGGACATCGACATGCAAATAGACTGCAACGATCATCCCCAAGAACTCAGCAACTGGAAAAGGCTGTACGACATAGACACCCGATATAAAGCAGAATGTTGCTCACCCAATATGAAAAACAATTTGGAGCAATACAGAATGATCAAACAAGGAGGTATGCCTCACAATGAGATCATCAATATATACAAAGCGAACCAATATGCAAACATGAATTTCCTAAAAATCCCATTCATGGAATGTATGCACGAAAAAGAGCAGCATGCGCGGGAACAAAGACTTTTAAGCTGAATTCCCACAAAATTCTCTAACTTTGTATCCATTACATAGAACATTCATGTCCAAACCAATATTGAAACATTAAAAATATGCCTATCATAGAAATATCTTCCCTGACCCATCCCGGAGCAGAAGTATTCAGCACTCTGACCGAAGCCCAGCTGCGCAACCGCCTTGAGCCCGCCAGAGGAATATTCATCGCCGAAAGTCCCAAAGTCATCAAAGTAGCCTTGAACGCCGGCTACGAACCATTGGCACTCTTGTGCGAACACAACCACATCACCGGAGATGCAGCCGACATTATCAAAAGCTGTGGTGACATCCCCGTTTATACAGGCAGCAGGAAACTGCTGGCCACCCTGACCGGATATGTACTGACCCGTGGTGTACTTTGCGCCATGCGCCGGCGCATGTTGCCAAGCGTGGAAGAGGTATGCCGGGAAGCCCGGCGTATCGTAGTTATTGACGGTGTGGTGGACACCACCAATATCGGAGCCATCTTCCGTTCGGCTGCCGCCCTTGGAATAGATGCGGTATTACTGACACGTAACTCCTGCGACCCGCTGAACCGGCGTGCGGTCAGAGTATCCATGGGTTCCGTCTTCCTCCTGCCCTGGACTTGGCTGGACGGTTCTTTAAGCGGGCTGAACAAATATGGCTTCCGTACGGCAGCCATGGCACTCAGCGACCATTCCATCTCTATCGACGATCCGGTTCTGACGGCAGAGCCCAAACTCGCCATCGTAATGGGTACCGAAGGCGACGGGCTACCGCACGAAACAATTACCGAAGCTGATTATGTAGTCCGTATCCCCATGTCACACGGCGTTGACTCGCTCAATGTAGCCGCAGCGTCTGCCGTGGCCTTCTGGCAACTTCGTGCCCAAGGGTTAAGGGAAACAACATGTTTAGCTAAAGGAAACAAGATGTTTGACTAAGGGAAACATTTTGTTCACTACAATCGATAACATAAATTCAAAATATAAAGAAGAACCTTTCAAATTCTTTCCCTACCTTTGTATCATAAAACAGCAAAGTCAAAATGATATGAAGAAACAAATTGCCGTATTGACCGCCTTCCTGCTCATGTTGGCAGGATGCGGTTCTGTGCCCGTCACCGGACGGAAACAGATTCTTTTGGTTTCGGACCAGGAAGTATTGACCTCCAGCCTGACCCAGTATAAGGACTATATAAAGAGCGCTCCCAAGTCAGGCTCTGCAACACAATCGGCGATGGTGACACGTGTGGGGAGAAGAATTGCGGCAGCCACCGAACAATATCTGAAACAGAACGGACTGGCCGATGAAGTGAAAAACTTCTCATGGGAATTCAATTTAGTGAAGGATAACCAGATAAACGCCTTCTGCATGCCCGGTGGAAAAATCGTGGTATATGAAGGACTGATGAAGCTGGTCTCTTCAGACGATGAACTGGCGGTAGTTATCGGACATGAAGTGACACATGTCGTAGCCAAGCACAGCAATGAGCGCATGAGCCAACAGATACTGGCGCAATATGGAGCACAGATACTGAATCAGTCGCTCTCGCAAAAAAGCGCCGCCATGCAGACCATTGCCAAGCAAGTATATGGTGTAGGCGCACAATACGGAGTAATGCTGCCTTTCTCTCGAAAGCACGAATCAGAGGCAGATTATATGGGACTCATCTTTATGCGCATGGCAGGCTATAATCCGGATGTAGCCGTCAAGTTCTGGCAAAAGATGTCGGCAGGGACAACAGCCAAAGTGCCCGAACTGATGAGTACACACCCAAGCGACTCCCGCCGCATCAATGACATACAAAAGGCATTGCCGGAGATTAAGGCCAAATACAAGTAAATCCAACGGACAGTAATCTTTCCGGAAAGACCGGCTACCCGGAGCTTGTTGCTCCAATAACCATACCCCAATTAAACGAGAAGGAGAATATAAGATGAAAAAGACTTTTATAGGAATTCTGGCATTAGCCATCGTCTGCAGCAGCTGCGGCACCGGTCGGATGGCATCGGGCGACTCCGGAGCCATATTCACCGGAGCTGCCATCGGAGGCAATATAGGCGGTGCCATCGGTGGACTGATAGGCGACAGTAACGGAGGATGGAGAGGCGGCTACCGGGGTTCTGCCATCGGGACAATCATCGGAACCGTTGCAGGAGCAGCCATCGGCAATGCCGCAACGGCTCCGAAACAACCCGAAGAATACAGCTATCGGGTAGAGAGAACCCAGCCTTACCCTACCTGCTCCGAAGCACAGAAAGCGCCCTCGGCAACCGACTGTCTGAAGATACGGAACATACGCTTTATTGATGCCGACCGCAATCATATAATCAGTTCCGGAGAAAGCAGTAAAGTTATCTTTGAAATTATCAATGAAGGCGCTCAAACGGCTTATAACGTGGTTCCCATAGTAGCAGAAACAACAGGAATGAAGCGTATCTATATTTCACCTTCCGTCATGATAGAACAGATAACCCCGCACAATGGAGTGAAATATACCGCCAACATCAATGCCGGAGAACGGATAAAGACCGGAGAAATAATCATACATATTGCCGTAGCCGACGAATACGGTCAAGAATACGACTGGCAGGAATTCTCGTTACAGACACAACGGTGACTGAGCGACTTCCATAAACGGTAAGTTTATCAATTGGACAGCAAAAAAACAAGCAATGGAACAGCAACAATCCTCCTATAAAGAAAGAGAACGTACAGACCTCCGCGAGCCACGGCGTTTCAAGGTGACTATCTACAACGATGATTTTACTACCATGGAATTTGTAGTGAAAATACTTACCGCTGTATTCTTCAAGTCAACTGCCGAAGCCGAGGCTTTGATGATGAAAGTACACGAGAGCCAATCGGCCGTGGTAGGTATCTATCCGTATGACATCGCCCAGTCTAAAGTTCAGAAAGCCACACGCATGGCACGTAATGAAGGTTTCCCGCTCCGGCTCACAGTGACTCCGGAGAAAGAATAAAAAAATAAAGAAGAATATGAATATAAAAAATACAGAAGCTGTGAATCGTGCTTTTACTTCCGCACAGCATAAGGCAATGCAGTACCGGCACGAATTCGTTACCCCGGAACACCTGCTGAGTGCATTTATGGAGCAAACACCTTTCGTAAATGCCTTGGGAGAATTCTGCTTCGACATTCACAGTTTTTCCCTCAGCATTGAGAATTACCTCCGGACGGAAATGGAAAGTGTTCCCCAAGAAATGGAATATGAACTGGAGATATCCGCCCAACTCAATGAGCTTCTGCAACATGCCTACTTGATGACCGACTACTCCGGTGCCGAGGAACTGGATGTTCCCCACCTCGTGCAAGGTATGCTCCAACTGGAAGACTCCCTGGCATGCTATTTACTGAAAGATGCCGTAAGCCACGAGATACCCGATTTTATAAGTTCACTGATTTCCGATTATGAAGATGCCGAACCGGACGGGGCCGCCACTTCCTCCATACAAGAGCAAAGCGAACCTTGGCGCAACTACGTAACCTGCCTCAACGATATCCTGGAAAATCATAATCCGCTTATAGGCCGTGAAGCTGAACTGGAGAGAACGGTCCAGGTACTCTGCCGCAAAGAAAAGAACAACCCTCTGCACATAGGTGAACCCGGAGTGGGCAAGACCGCCCTTGCCTACGGACTTGCCGCCCGGATAGAGGCGGACAATGTTCCCGAACGTCTGGCGGGTTGCCGCATATACGAACTCGACTTGGGCAGTCTGCTTGCCGGAACGCAGTACCGGGGAGACTTTGAGAAACGACTGAAAACCATCATGGAAGGCGTACGCAACGAAGGCCGTGCCATTATTTATATTGACGAAATACACAACCTGATCGGCGCCGGACGTACGGGAGACGGTTCAATGGATGCCTCCAACCTGTTGAAACCCTATCTGGAGACTGGCGATATCCGTTTTATCGGATCTACGACCTACGAAGAGTTCAACCGCTACTTTGCGGGAAGCAAAGGAATGGTGCGCCGTTTCCAGCAGATAGACATCCTGGAACCAAGCATTGAGGAAACCGTACATATCATAGAGGGGCTGAAAGAAAAATACGAAACCTTTCATGGGGTGGTTTATGAAGACGGTGTGATTCCCTACGCCGTCTCAGCCAGCGCACGATTCATCAACGACCGTTTCCTGCCCGACAAGGCCATTGACTTGATAGACGAAGCCGGAGCCTACCGGGTAATGCACCCCATTAAACGGAAAAAGAAACAGACTGTGGACAAGGCTTTGATTACCGATGTCCTGGCACGTATCTGCAAAGTAGATACCCTTGCCTTGAAAGAAGAAGACACTGCATCGCTGGAGACCCTGCATCCACGCATCAGCGCCAAGATATACGGACAAGACGAGGCTGTACGCCAAGTTGTGGAAGCCGTGCAAATGTCCAAAGCCGGACTGATGGATGAAAACAAGCCACTGGCAAGCCTGCTTTTCGTAGGTCCGACCGGAGTAGGTAAAACAGAAGTAGCCAAAGTGCTTGCAACAGAACTGGGAATTGCCCTGCAGCGTTTTGACATGAGCGAATATACTGAAAAGCATACCGTAGCAAAACTCATTGGCTCCCCTGCCGGATATATAGGCTACGAAGATGGCGGACTTCTGACTGACGCCATCCGTAAAACCCCAAACTGTGTATTGCTGCTCGATGAAATAGAGAAAGCGCATCCCGATGTCTTCAACATCCTGCTGCAAGTAATGGATTATGCCATACTGACCGACAACAAAGGCCGTAAAGCCGATTGCCGCCATGTGATACTTATCATGACCTCCAATGCCGGAGCACAATTCGCCCGCCAGGCATCTGTAGGCTTCAATAGCCGGATTAGTTCCGGAGAAGCCATGTTGAAGCAGGTAAAGAAAACTTTCAAGCCGGAGTTTATCAACCGGCTATCGGCAACAGTAGTCTTTCACGACATGGACAGGCAGATGGCAACACGCATCCTCGACAAGAAACTCGGCGAACTGCGCAGCAAGCTGGCTGCACGCCAGGTCGAAATGGAACTCAGTCCCGAAGCACACAGCTGGCTGTTGGAGCAAGGGTTTACCCAAGAATACGGTGCCCGTGAAATAGACCGCGTCATCGCCTCGCGACTGAAACCGCTATTCATGCGCGAAATCCTGTTCGGTTCATTGAAAACAGGAGGCAAAGTCCGTATAGAAATAGAAGAGAACGAACTAAAGCTACGGTAATGGTTTTCAGACTGACAAAAAAGCTCGCATTCCCCGACCCGCACTACGGAGACGAAGACGGATTGCTCGCAGTAGGCGGTGACCTTTCCATCGACCGGCTCATCCTCGCCTATTCCAACGGCATATTCCCATGGTATGCTTTTCGCGAGAACCAGATCCAATGGTGGTGTCCGATGGATCGTTTTGTGATCTTTCCAGACGAAATCCACATCTCTCACTCCATGCGCACCCTCATCAACAAGGGAAAGTACAGGCTTACTTTCAATCAGGCATTCCGCGAAGTGATCCAGACGTGCGGCAATCTGCGCATCGACATGGAAGGAGCCTGGTTAGGCAAAGATATGATGGATGCCTACACCCGCCTGCACGAGCAGGGATTTGCCGCCAGCGTAGAGGTATGGGACAAAGAACGTCTCATAGGAGGACTTTATGGAGTGACATTAGGGCGTTGTTTTTTCGGCGAAAGCATGTTTTCGTTGGTACCCAATGCCTCAAAACTGGCACTGATACATCTTGCCGCCACTTTCCGGTCACTTGGCGGAGTGATGATAGATTGCCAGTTCGAAACTCCCCATCTCCTCTCAATGGGTGGCAGGCACATCAGTTATGAGGAATACATGAAATACATTGAACAATAAAAACAGAGAGCAGATATGGCAGACAACTATCTTGAAAACCAGATGGAACAATACCAGGCACGAAAGGCCGCTTGGGAAAGAGAACGTAAGTACAAAAAAGCGTCACCCGTTCCCCAAAACAAGTCCAAGCAGCCGGAAGATGCCGCAGTGCAGATTTCACAAACGAAACGGATTTTCGTCACCGGTGGAGCCGGAGGCATAGGCAAAGCTATCGTACAGGCTTTTTGCCGGACCGGTTGCCGGGTGGCTTTTTGTGACATGAACGAAACCACCGGGCAGCAAACCGCCCAAGAAACCGGAGCAGCATTCTACCCCGTCGATATCAGTGACAAAGACGCACTGGAACATTGCATGCAGAGTCTCTTCAACGAATGGGGAGATATTGACGTTATCATCAACAACGCAGGTATCAGCGAATTCTCCCCGCTCACGGAAACAGACGTTGAAGCTTTTGACAGAATAATGTCGGTCAACCTGCGTCCGGTATTCATTACGTCGCATGCACTGGCCGTACACCGCAAAAAGCAGACAAACGCCAATCCATACGGAAGAATCATCAACCTTTGCTCCACACGTTATCTGATGAGTGAACCCGACAGCGAAGGATACGCAGCCTCCAAAGGCGGTATCTATTCATTGACACACGCTCTCGCCATGTCCCTTGCCAAGCAACATATCACGGTGAATTCCATTTCACCGGGTTGGATACAGAATCATGATTACGGCCAACTACGCCTGGAAGACCATGCACAGCACCCCTCCGGACGAGTGGGAAAGCCAGAGGACATTGCCCGCATCTGTGTATTTCTTTGCCAAGAAGAAAATGATTTCATCAATGGAGAAAACATCACGGTTGACGGAGGCATGACCAAAAAGATGATTTATACTGAATAACCGTAATTCCTAAAACTTAATGTTTATCTTTGCGCCATTATGTTACACCGGTTCACCACTTCCATCAATGACATTCCATTACCGGAAAGGTTCACTTACCCTTTCTGCTATACGCCCCATCCGCTCTGCAAGCTGGCGGCCCAAGAAGTACAAAACTACCTCAACCGGCAGACGCAATGGAAACATGAATTGGAACAAGGCAAAATGTTCGGCGTACTGATAGTGCAGACAAGTCAAGGAGAAATCGGATATTTAGCCGCTTTCTCCGGCATCCTCGCCGGAAACAACATGCATCCGTTCTTTGTTCCGCCTGTATATGACCTGTTACAGCCGCAAGGATTCTTCAAGATCGGAGAAGAACAGATTTCACAAATCAATATCCGCATCAAGCAACTGGAAGAAGACAAGGATTTCCAAAAATCAGTCACAAAGCTGTCAGTATTGGAACAGGACGCGCAAAACGCATTGAACAAAGAACGGCAGCAAATGAAGGCAGCCAAACAACGGCGGGAAGCACAAAGGCAAAGTTCTCCACTCTCCTTGGAAGAAGAAGCCGCACTGATACGCGAAAGCCAGTTCCAAAAAGCCGAATATAAACGCATGGAACGTGCTTGGAAAGAGAAAATCAGCTCCATGAAAAGCCGGATTATCCTCCATGAAGAGGAAATACAACAACTGAAAGCTGAACGGAAAAAACGCTCTGCCGCACTTCAACAAAAGCTATTCAGGCAATTCAAAATGCTGAATTACAAGGGAGAGACCAGAACTCTTTGCGAAATCTTCGCAGAAACCGCACATAAAACTCCACCTGCCGGAGCCGGTGAATGTGCCGCTCCCAAACTACTGCAACAAGCCTACCTTCATCATTGGAGACCGATCGCTATGGCAGAATTCTGGTGGGGAGCTTCTCCCAAGACAGAAATACGCCATCACGGCCATTACTATCCTGCATGCAAAGGAAAGTGCGAACCCATACTACGGCACATGCTGCAGGGATTGGAAGTAGAAGAAAATCCGATGTTACGCAGCATGCGATTCATCCCCAAGGAACTGGAGATTATCTTTGAAGACCGATGGCTTGCAGTAATCAATAAGCCTGCAGGCATGCTTTCTGTTCCCGGCAAGGAAGAGGCCATTTCTGTCTATAGCTTGATGCGCCAGCGATATCCCGATGCAGAGGGACCTATGATTGTACACCGCCTTGACATGGCAACTTCCGGTTTACTAATCATTGCCAAAACCAAGCAAGTACACCGAAACCTACAGGCACAATTCAAGGAGCGGACCGTGAGAAAGCGATACATCGCTTTGCTGGACGGCATTGTTCCACAAAATACAGGAACCATAGAATTGCCACTTTGCCCGAATCTCCTTGACCGTCCACGGCAGATGGTGAATACAGAACACGGAAAAGTGGCGATTACGAATTTTGAAGTACTGGAACGGAAAGGAAACATCACTCGTATCTCCCTGTACCCTCACACCGGACGTACACATCAGCTACGCATACATACAGCCCATCCACTGGGGCTGCATTGCCCCATCATAGGCGATGAACTCTATGGCAAAAAAGCAGACAGGCTTTACCTGCACGCTGAAACCATAGAATTCATACATCCGATATCGGGCGAAACAATCAAACTGACTAAAAAAGCCGGATTCTAAAAGTAAACACAACATCTATACAAAAACAACAAATGGAAATAACCCAACCTACCCCTCAAGATTATGACGAGCTTCTTACCCTATGGGAAGCCTCAGTACGGAGCACCCATCATTTTCTGGCCGAAGAAGACATCCTGTTTTATAAACCGTTGATACGGGAACAGTATTTCCCCACCGTAGAACTTTATATCATCCGCAACCAGGAAGAAAGGATAGCAGCCTTTATGGGATTAGGCGGTGAACTCATTGAAATGCTATTTGTACATCCCGACGAACAAGGCAAAGGATATGGAAAACAGTTGATGGCTTATGCCCTTCACGAAAGGCACATCCACAAAGTAGATGTCAACGAACAAAATGAGCAGGCATGTCTGTTCTACCAACATTCAGGCTTCAAGATTGTCGGCCGTGACGAGACAGACTCTACAGGAAAACCTTTTCCTATTCTACACTTGCAATGGAAACTTGATTTATATACACTCAATACACCCTACTTATGAAAATACATCATATTGCTATCTGGACTTTCCGACTGGAAGAAATGAAAGAGTTTTATACCCGCTACTTCAAGGGAATCAGTAATGAAAAATACATCAACCCGAAAAAGGGCTTCGAATCCTATTTTCTCCGTTTTGAAGGAGGTACGGATTTAGAATTAATGAGTAGAACCGATATCCGGAATACTCCTATCGAGGAAAACAGACGAGGGCTCACTCACTTCGCTTTTTCGTTTGAAAGCAAAGAGGCCGTGCTTCAACAGACAGAATTGCTGCGCTCCGCAGGATATACCATTGCGGGAGAACCCCGTACTTCCGGAGACGGATATTTTGAAAGTGTAGTTTTAGATCCCGACGGCAACCGCATCGAGTGCGTTTTCAAAGCCTAAGGGCGCGAAACAGCCCGGATTGATAGAAGCATCCGAGAGATTGATGACGATACCACAATCTTCTATTATCTCTACCAACTCTTGAAAAGGATCTTCCCGCAAAGGTCCCCTGCCCAAAGGAATAATCTGATGCTTGCACTTTGCCAGGTAGTCCGTCAAGTTCTTCCCGACAAATCCGGAAGCGCCACTAATACCTATTCTCATAACTGCAACTTTTTTACAAAACAACAAATCAGCCTGTTTTTTAGTTCGTAAAATCCCGTCTACAAGAAAAAGTCATTTTATACAGAATTAAAATCATCACTTTCCGCAGGGCATTCCTCTAAGTTTCCTATGTTTGCATTATTATTCAATCCTTGATTTTAAACTTAATTTTTCAACATGAAATTCATCGCATTACTATTCACCGTATTCATTAGTTTACAAACCTTCGGTCAGGAAAAGTTTCCCGACGGAACTCCTATTCCCGATTGGTTCAGACAAAACAACATTGTCAATATAGAGACATTGGGAGGAAAATACCAGATCACCGACTACGGTGCAGTCAATGACAGCACCCTCCTGCAAACGGAAAAAATACAAGCGGTCATTGACCTGGCTTCCCAAAAGGGAGGTGGTGTCATTATTATCCCCAAAGGTACCTTCCTCAGCGGTTCTCTTTTCTTCAAACCGAGAACACATTTATATTTAGAAGAAGGCGCCATGCTGAAAGGCAGTGACGACATCAGCAACTTTGCGATTGTAGATACCCGCATCGAAGGTCAAAGTCTGAAATATTTTGCAGCGTTGGTCAATGCCGACCGGGTGGATGGCTTCACTATTTCCGGTAAAGGAACCATTAACGGCAACGGAGAACGTTACTGGAAATCATTCTGGCTACGCCGCAAGGTCATTCCCAAATGCACCAATATGGATGAACTGCGTCCCCGGCTAATCTACATTTCCAACAGTAACGATGTGCAGCTTTCAGGGGTACATTTTATCAACTCTCCTTTTTGGACAACACACATTTATCGCTGCAACAATGTGAAACTGCTCGGCCTGCACATTTTTGCTCCATCAGCTCCGGTAAAGGCCCCGAGCAGCGATGCGGTTGACCTCGATGTATGCAAGAATGTATTGATAAAAAACTGCTATATGTCCGTAAACGATGATGCCGTAGCCTTGAAAGGCGGCAAAGGACCTTGGGCAGACAAGGACCCTAACAACGGTGGAAACAGCAACATTATCATTGAAGACTGTACATACGGTTTTTGCCATAGCGGACTGACGTTCGGAAGCGAGTCCGTCTATAACCGCAATATTATCCTACGCCGTTGCAAAATCAGTAATGCCAGCCGCCTGTTATGGCTGAAGATGCGTCCGGATACTCCCCAGCATTACGAATATATTTTGGTGGAAGACATTACGGGAAGTGCCAAAAGCTTTCTCTATATCAAACCTTGGACTCAGTTTTTTGACTTGAAAGGCCGTAAGGATATGCCAATGTCCTATTCCAACAATGTGACGATGCGCAATATTGACTTCAAGTGTGATGTATTCTTCAATGTCAGCCGATCTGACCAATACCAGCTGAAAGACTTTACCTTCGAAAATCTGAACATCCGGGCAAAAGACGGAAAATGCGACAAGGAAATCATCTCAAACTTCAAGTGGGACAAAGTAAAAGTAAATAACTGATAATCCATGATTAGTGATTTGTCTTATCTGTTCTGCATGAAAAGACAAATCACTAATCACCAATTACTATTCAAAGCTTCTCAATAACTTAATTTCTTCTGCCCAAAGAGATTCATCGGGTGTTTCCAAAATAACGGGCATGTCATTGAAACGTTCATCCTGCATGAAACGTCTAAAGAAATCCAGACCAATCAACCCTTTTCCGATACTGTCATGACGATCTACCCTGGAGCCCATAGTTTTCTTGGAATCATTCAGGTGTATGCCGCGCAGATAACCGAAACCGACTGTCGCATCAAACTCTCCGAATACTTTGTCATATTCATTCACAATATCATAACCGGCAGTAAAAGTGTGGCAAGTATCAAGACAGACTCCCACACGCGATTTATCTTCTACCCGGTCAATGATATGCTTCAGTTGCCAAAACTCATTTCCTACATTGCTCCCCTGACCGGCAGTATTCTCGATTACTGCTGTAACACCCTTGGTCTTAGCTAAAGTCATATTAATGGATTCTGCCACCCGGTCTAAACATGTTTCCACAGAAATTTTATTCAGATGGCTGCCCGGATGAAAATTCAGCAGTTTCAGTCCCAGTTCTTCACAACGCTGCATTTCATCCAGAAAAGCGGCACGGCTTTTTTGCAGACCTTCTTCTTCGGGATGCCCCAAATTTATCAGATAACTGTCATGAGGAAGGATATATCGGGAGTCGAAACCGTACTTCTCGCAATTTTCCTTAAAGCGGCTGATACTTATATCACTCAGAGGCTTTGCCACCCACTGACGTTGGTTCTTGGTAAAGAGGGCGAATGCATTTGCCCCTATTTCGTGAGCATTGCCGGGAGCCTGTTCAACTCCGCCGCCAGCTGATACGTGTGCACCTATAAATTTCATAATTCTATTATATTTAGTAAACCATGTCTGTTTCTACAGAAGATTATTCTTTCATAAATTCCCATTGGGACACCTTCATGTCCACACACCCGTTTCCGCGGAACTTTACACCTTCACTTTCCAGTAATCCCCGCTGTTCCTCCCAAAAAGGAACCAATCTTCCCTGGCTGTTCACCACCCTATGGCAAGGCAGCCCCAAGCCTGAAGATGCATTGCGCAAAGCATGCCCTACCATACGGGAATATTGAGGTTTTCCCAAAAGATAAGCTATTTGCCCGTAAGTGAGCACACGTCCCGGGGGGATGGCGGCAACTACATTATAAACTTCCTTCTGAAAGAGATTCTTATCCATGAAATCTTATTTTTCAAGGCAAAGATAACGCAAACCTCGGCAGAATAAAATAAACAAGTTCATTTTATTCTGCCGAGGTGCGACTTATTTTCGTTTTCCAAACAAAAACATGACCGGAGATAGGCAGGCCTGTTTACAAGAATGTACTTGCACCGAGGATATTATACATATAAGTCACATTGCGAACGCGTATTATCCCACCATCCGGAGTAAACAATATCTGATATTTAGTCTGACTGTTCGCCATACCGACTTCTACAGCTACAATAGATTGCCATTCGGGAAACTGAACCCACGTTACATTCTGTACCATACCACCGGAATATTCACTGGCAGCAAAGGCGTTATATACAGCAGCAGGCACTTCATCCATGGTCGCCCAATCCGTCTGTTTCATCACCCATTGGGCATTAGCGCCAAACCATACCCTTGTATCGAAACCGTTCCTCATAAAATCCGCAACATAATAGGATCCATCTTGCGACCAGGCAATATCATTCGCCGCAGGATACATTTTTTTAAGCGCTTCCTGTACGTTGACAGGAGCCCAATCGGCAAAGGCCGAAACCGATGCCGCCAACATCAGTATCAAAAAAGAAAATTTCAATTTACTCATATCGTATCGGATTATTGTTATCCGTAGCTAAACAAGAGTAATCCAAAGAATGTTTCCCGGGGAAACAAGAATCCATACCTGTTGGTGGAATTATACAAGTATTCTTACTATCTTTGCTTCTTGAAGGCGAAACAGCAAACAGAGATACAGTACAAAAAGAGAACAGAAAGTTATCAATCGGAGAACTCAACCAAAACAAATATCATGAAATTCCTTACACTCACACCAGAAAACATATCTACCGAGCATTTATGCTGCGCAATTGGCGACAAAAGATGCTCCAATCAAAATAAAATTCTATATTTGCATTCCATGTGAATGAATAGCAATTTATGTCCCGTATAGAACAAGAAAAACAAACCGTAGAGCAAATGATACGGCTATATTGCCGGAAAAAAGAAGGCAACAAGAAACTATGTCCCCAATGTCGCGAACTATTGGACTATTCACATGCACGACTTTCCCGCTGTCCTTTCGGAGAAAAAAAATCCACGTGCAAACTTTGCACCATTCATTGCTACAAACCGGAAATGAAAGAACGGATGCGTGAAGTAATGCGGTATGCTGGGCCCCGAATGTTGTTTTATCATCCTGCCGCAGCATTCCGCCACTTATGGAGAGAATGCCTGTGTCAGAATCTGACTAAGCGTTTGGGAGATCCGTGCCAAGAACAAGAAAAACAGTAAACCTCACTCAAATCATATCCCTCCAACGAGGCTGTTGCGTCCTTTGGCACAATCTCCCCTTTGTCAGAGACATAAACAGGCAGGCGTTCCCCACGCTCGTTCATCACAAAAAATGCCCCCACCTTACATTGGGGGCATAACATTTTACGCATAATCAGTTGAAATAATAAAGGAATATTGCCACTCCTTCGAGCGCTTTCTTTTTCTCACCCTGGATTTCGATGGCAAACTTGATTTCCGCCTTGGCAACTCCACGCAAATTCGCCAGAGACTGCAATTCTGCAACAAGCCGGATACTCTGTCCGGATAATACAGCCTGCCCGAATTTCATCTTATCCATGCCATAGTTAATCATCATCTTCAGGTTATTCACCTCAATAATCTGGTTCCACAAGTAAGGCAACATAGACAAAGTCAGATATCCATGCGCTATGGTACTTTTAAAGGGGCTCTCCACTTTAGCACGTTCCGGTTCCACATGAATCCACTGGTGATCCAAAGTTGCATCGGCAAAAAGATTGATACGCTCCTGCGGAAGTTCCACATAGTCTGAAACACCAATTTGCCGGCCTACCAGCTTTTCAAAATCCTCATACGAGTTGATAATCACTTTTTCCATTATTTTTTGATATTATTTAATAAATGAATCCCGTCCCATACCCGACAAGTATCGTCAGTTTCCACTGAAACGGACAATACGTCCGTCTTCATACCCTTTCTTTCCGAGACGTAAAAAACGGTAACAAATATACTTTTAATTCCAGCAAGTGCAAAACGCAGGCATACCTTTTTCGCATTCAAAAAATCATATTTATTCTTATTTCTGGCTTCTGTCACCACATATATATCTGAAAATAACGTATATTTGCGTTGTTCTTGTTATCAAATATGATGACTAATGCCAATATGGAGCAATCTTGTTCCACTACCCTGACGAAAAAACAGAAAACAAATTCTACCATGAAACATGCCATTATTGTAGGCGCCACCTCCGGCATAGGAAAAGAAGTAGCCAAATTGCTGGTACAGCAAGGATGGCACATAGGAATTGCCGGCAGAAGGACAGAAGCTTTGAAGACCCTGCAAACCGGTGCCCCCACCCAAATTGATATACAGCAAATAGATGTAACGGATGAGGATGCCCCCGCACGATTACAGCAGTTGATAGAGAGACTGGGAGATATGGACCTTTTTCTCCTCAGTTCCGGAGTAGGTTTCCAGAACCGGGATTTGAACCCGGAAACAGAGTTGGATACGGCGCGTACCAATGTGGAAGGATTTATCCGTATGGTAACCTGCGCATTCAACTATTTCAAAAAGAGAGGATGCGGACACATTGCCGTCATCAGTTCCATTGCAGGGACCAAAGGCCTGGGAGTTGCTCCCTCATACTCTGCCACCAAGCGGTTCCAGAACACCTATATAGATGCATTGGCACAATTATCTGGCATGCAGCATCTTAACATTCACTTTACGGATATCCGCCCGGGCTTTGTTGCCACCGACCTATTAAGAAACGGCAAGTACCCTATGCTGATGCAAGCAGATAGCGTGGCACGGCACATAGTCAATGCCTTACACCGGAAAAAGCGAATAGCCGTCATTGACGGACGCTACCGGATATTGGTATTCTTCTGGCGGATGATTCCACGATGGTTATGGGAAAGGTTGCCCATAAAGAATTGATTTCGTATCTTCACGCCACAAAACATAAACAGTCCCAACATGAAAAGAAATTCAAAATACATAGCAGTTACAGCCGCCATCGCCTTATGCGCCGGTTCTACCCTACCCTTCCTTGCCGGAAGCAGCACCCTGGACCCGGAACGTGACTCGGTAAAATCCGAAGTGCCTTACTGCGTGACCTCTCCCGCCGTACCGGAGAAAATCTCCTTTGCCGGACAAGAAATAGACTTGTTGCGCTACGACCACCGTGAACGCATGGACCGTGAACTGATGTCCTTCACGTATATGCACTCCACCACCATGCTCACCGTGAAACGTGCCAATCGGTATTTCCCCGTCATAGAACCCATACTGAAAGCCAACGGACTGCCTGATGACTTCAAATATCTGGCCGTAATAGAAAGTAATCTCAATCCTCTCGCCAAGTCACCTGCAGGCGCATCCGGCTTATGGCAGTTCATGCCTGCCACAGGGCGAGAATTCGGATTGGAAGTGAACAGCAACATTGATGAACGTTACCACATAGAGAAAGAGACAAAAGCAGCCTGCGAATATTTGAAAAAGGCCTATGCCAAGTATGGCAACTGGCTTTGCGTGGCCGCCGCATATAATGCCGGGCAAGGCCGCATCTCCACTCAATTGCAGAAACAGATGGTGGACCAGGCCGCCGATTTGTGGCTGGTGGAAGAGACATCACGCTATATGTTCCGTCTGTTGGCAGCCAAAGCCGTTATCAGTAATCCGCAGCAATATGGGTTCCTGCTGAAACGCGAACATCTCTATCCACCAATTCCCTACACGGAAGTCAGCGTTAACTCGGGCATAGACAATCTGGCCCAGTTCGCCAAAAGCAAAGGTATCACCTATGCCCAACTCAAAGACGCCAATCCGTGGCTGCGTGACATCACTCTAATGAACAAAAGCGGACGTACATACATATTGAAGATACCTACACAGGCAGGCATGCACTACAATCCCAAAAAGACAGTGCCCTACAACAAGAAGTGGGTAATCAACTAAAACAGAAAAGAGATTTTAGCTCCGGTTTGTCTGCTTCTCTGTGATATACTTCCAGTAACGCACCGGCATATCCTGCCTGTGCTTCCTGGGATTAAGCCGTTCCTTAATGCAGATAGCCTTAAAATATGTTTTCCACAGAGACTGGAAAAGCTTTTCATCCTTGTCCATCACACTCTCGTCCAGCAATCCGGTAACAAGATGCCCTTCACGGCTATCTTCATCAAAAGTCACTTCACGTACTTCCTTCAAGTCATAATAATACCCATAGGCACGTTTGATATCATAAATCAGCCATCGTTGGTCGGCAAAGCGATCCTTAAAATGTCCTGTAACCAAAGGAAGAGCATTCTTTTCCGGTTCCACAGCAGCAAAAAAAGTTCCGTCCGCCGCTTTCTGAAAACGTACAAACTGAAGCAGGCGCAAACGTTCCCAATCCACACGCTTCCACATACGCGAAAAGGCCAGTACATCAGGATCGGAAAAGTTTGTCTCAATGGAACGGGGAGCATCTATAGCTTTACGGATGTAACGAAACAAAAGCAAAGCGGTTTCCTCTTCTTCAGCCAACCAACACTGGGCCAGACAAGTCAAGGCAGATGACGAAAGTTTCTTTTGCAACCCACGCCACACGCGCCCCGACTTTTCTTCATCGGTCATTACGGTAAAGACTTCATCATGAAACAAGGGCAACGGCTCTCCCACCGGAAGCAAGGCATCCGGAAAAGTGCGACGTGAATAAGCCTCAAAGACAGAAGTCAGCAATCCTTCGAACGTATTATCATATAGAAAGATGGTCATTCTCCAAAATCAATCGTCAATTGTCGTTCATCAATTTTCTTTTTAGGTTTCGGCAGCAACAGGTTTCGTACCCCCTGAGGGGTCATCTCGTTTACAGTCTTCATCGGAAGTTCACTGCAAGTAATGAAATATTGTGCCTTCTTCATCACAACCCCAATCTTTTTCAGCTGATAGAATCCTATCTTTGAAAAACGGCGGGAAGCCACAATCAACCGGGCGGACTTTACCCCGATACCGGGCACACGAAGCAACACTTCATAATCGGCACGGTTCACATCCACCGGAAACTGTTCGGGATGGCGCAAAGCCCATGACAGTTTAGGATCCAGTTCCAGATCAAGGTCCGGATAAGCGTCATCCACTATCTCCTCTACCTTGAATCCATAAAACCGCAACAGCCAATCAGCCTGGTAAAGACGGTTCTCACGCACCAGCGGGGGTTGTTTCAAAGCGGGCAGGCGCGTATCGTATGTATTCACGGAGATATAGCCCGAATAATATACCCTCCTCATTGTCGGTCCTTTATAAAGGGCAGAAGACAGATACAGAATATCCTTGTCCGTTTCCGCAGTGGCCCCCACTATCATCTGGGTACTTTGCCCGGCGGGGGCAAAACGGGGTGCATGACGATGCTTCTTACGTTCTTCCGAACTTTCCAGTACTCCTTGCTGGATATACCTCATGGGAGCATACACGCTTTTATGGTCTTTCTCGGGTGCAAGCATCTTCAGATTTTCTTCCTTCGGAATTTCAACATTCACGCTGAGACGGTCCGCATACAGCCCGGCCTCGTTCACCAGTTCACGACTGGCTCCCGGAATACTTTTAAGATGGATATAGCCGTTGAAGCGGTGTATTGTCCTCAAGTCCTTGGCCACCCGGACAAGACGTTCCATAGTATAATCCGGATTACGTACCACACCGCTACTGAGAAACAGTCCTTCTATATAATTGCGCCGGTAGAATTCCATGGTCAAGTCCACAAGCTCACTGACAGAAAGAGTGGCCCGCGGAAGATCATTGCTGCGACGGTTGATGCAATAGGCACAATCATAGATGCAATAGTTGGTAAGCATCACCTTGAGCAGCGAGATGCAACGCCCGTCCTCGGCAAAGCTATGGCAAATGCCCCATCCGCCTACGGTATTGCCCAGCATGCCCGACTTGTTGGAGCGCACTGTACCGCTGGAAGCACAAGAGACGTCATACTTCGCCGACTCCGCCAGTATCTTCAGTTTATTGAGCACATTTTCATCCATATACTTGCGCCAAATGTAGCAATAATACTTCTAACAACAAAAAAAGACCACCAATCATGGTAGTCTTTCACAGCACGAGATATGCTTTTGTTTTTTTACTTCTTAGATGCTTCCAAAGATGCTTTACGGAATTCTTTCATCACTTTTTCAATTTCCAAAGAAGCCTTACGGGCACGAGTTCCTGCTGCTTTGTTACCATTTTCTAACTGAGCGTTTGCATCTTTTGAGAAGTCTGCATATAATGCAGCTACTTTTTCAACTAATTCTTTCATAATCCTTTTTTAATTACTTCGTTAATAATGTCTGGCAAAAATACATTCTTTCTTGAAATAAATGCAGAAAAACGATTTTTTTTTTGAAATATTCCGTAAAATGGGCATAAAAAAGGACATATACGTATTTTTTCTCTACTTTTGCAAACATGAAAACGCTTACCAATACCGATTATATACACGCTCTCATCGCTGAAGGAGAGCATCAGCAGCAGGATTTCAAATTTGAAATTTCTGATGCAAGAAAGATTGCCAAGACTCTTTCCGCCTTTGCCAATACCGACGGGGGCAGGCTGCTCATCGGAGTAAAGGATAACGGGAAAATAGCCGGCGTACGTTCGGATGAAGAACAATATATGATAGAAGCGGCAGCCAAACTGTATTGCCGTCCGGAAGTGAGTTACAGCATGCAGACTTACCAAGCGGAAGGACGCAGCATACTCGTGGTACAGATTGATGAAAGCAGACAAAAGCCAGTGTACGCCAAAGACGAGACAGGCAAATACCTCGCCTATATCCGTATTAAAGATGAAAACATTCTGGCAACTCCCGTCCACCTGCGCGTGTGGCAACAAAGCGTGAGCCCTAAAGGAGAGTTGATGGAATACACTGAACGGGAACAGTTACTGCTTGACCTTTTGGAAGAGAACGACCGGTTATCATTAAACCGTTACTGCCGTCTGGCACATCTTTCCCGCCGTTCTGCAGAACATCTGTTGGCTAAGTTTATCCGTTACGACATCGTAGAACCTGTGTTCGAAGGACATAAATTCCATTTCAGGCTGAAAGGCTGACCGGTTACAAAGCACCTCAAGTTCTCCTCTAACCGTGTTTTCCCGTAAGACCAATATGTCCGGCAAGGTTATTTACCAATAAAAAAATACCGGGATAAAGAATATCTGTTTCCCTTTTACCGAAACGCAAGCAAAGGTTTACTTTTCAAGCGGCTCATGGGTCGAGGCATAAATTATAAATTAAGAATCGGGCAATTGTTGGTGTAAATCAACTTATTTCGTACTTTTGCAACCATAATTGCCAAGCAATTTATAATTTATAATTCATTAGTCACAATTTAATATGGGTTTATTTACCAAATTATTCAACAAAAACAGCGAAGAAATCTCTTCCAAGAATGTAGAGGACTTCGTATCGCTGACACGCGTTTACTTCCAGTCCGTAATAGCCGTTAATCTGGGAATTACCAATATCCGCTTTGTACCTGACGTTGCCAACTTCAAGCGTCTGTTCAAAATCCCTACACAGGGAGGACGTCTGGGACAGGCAGAAAAAAGCGCCTCGCGCAAAATGCTGATGCAGGACTATGGAATCAGTGAAAATTTCTTCAAGGAAATCGACGCATCGGTCAAGAAGCATTGCCGTACACAAAATGACGTACAAGGCTATCTTTTCATGTACCAAGGTTTCTCCAACGACTTGATGATGCTGATGGGCAATTTGATGCAATGGAAGTTCCGCATGCCTTCCATCTTCAAAGGCGCCTTGCGCGGCATGACGGAAAAGACCGTACATGATGTCTGCACAAAAACCGTCTGGAAGAAAGACGACGTGCACAAAACAGCCATGACAGTACGCCAGTATAAAGAACGTTTAGGATACTCCGAACAATGGATGTCCGAGTATGTATATAACATTGTGATGTTGGCAAAGAAAGAGTCGAAGAAAAAAAACACAGAAGAAAGCAAGGCGTAACTTGCAACTTCAACGTCAAAAGTTGTTTTTGTTACCAAAAGAAAAAGAACTATAAAGTATTTCGCAAGAAAGCGGGCGAGGAAGAAATTCTTCGCTTTTTTTTATTATATTTAGCAAACAATTTAAATATAAACGCTTATGAAACAAAAGAAAATGCTTGCACTCACTCTCTCACAACTGGAACAACTTTATCGGCACGAACTTCCCGAACTGGTAAGCATCGCAGCACAAAGCGACCATACAGAAGCTTTCAAGGCCCGCCTTTCGGAGTACATCGCCGGACATCCGGAAAGGGAAAGCGAGGCCGGTAAGCAAATTCGACTTTTGATTGAATTTGACGGGCAGGAAATACACGAGCTCTCCACCGGAAAACAACTGCCCATATCCACTTTATCAATGCTGCATTCCTTCCTGACCGGACAATGGGAAGAAGAAACGGAAACAGATCTATTCATCGACTTGTTCCAACAGTTCAAGCGCCTCCGGCAACCCGTACCCGTCCTGCCTTCCGCACAAAAAGTCAGAACACTGACCGAACGCTGGGCTACCGGACTGGACGAAGACGTGCAACAGATCCGCGCCGGAAACAAAAAACGGATTCTGCACGCACTGGTACAAAAAATAGACCACCGCAAGAATCCGTCATCACGTTTCCGCTTTGAAGAAGGAACCAGCTATGAAGAAAAATTCCGTCTTGTCGGTGAATGGTGGAACGACTTTCGTTTCCATCTCTCCATGGCAGTCAAGAGTCCCGCAGAACTGAACCGCTTCCTTGGCAATTCCCTTTCCGCAGAAACCATGTATCTGCTATCCAAAGCACGCAAGAAAGGCATGCCCTTCTTTGCCACTCCCTATTATCTGTCTCTGTTGGACTGTACCGGAAGTGGATATGACGATGAAGCCTTGCGCAGCTATATCCTCTACTCCCCCCAATTGGTGGAAACCTACGGGCAAATCCATGCCTGGGAACGGGAAGATACCGTGGAAGAAGGCAAACCCAATGCCGCCGGCTGGCTGCTGCCCGACGGGCACAACATTCACCGCCGCTATCCGGAAGTCGCCATCCTCATCCCCGACACTATGGGACGTGCCTGTGGAGGACTCTGCGCATCCTGCCAGCGCATGTACGATTTTCAAAGCAAGCGGCTCAATTTTGAGTTCGATACTTTAAGACCCAAAGAAAGCTGGGAAAAGAAACTGCGCCGCCTGATGGCTTATTTTGAGGAAGACGCACAATTGCGCGACATCCTTATCACCGGCGGGGATGCCTTGATGAGCCAGAACAAAACGCTGCGCAACATTCTGGATGCTGTTTACCGCATGGCTTCCCGCAAGCGGAAAGCGAACCTTGAACGTCCCGAAGGAGAAAAATACGCAGAATTGCAACGCATCCGCCTCGGCTCACGCCTCCCCGCCTATCTGCCCATGCGAATCAATGACGAGCTAGTGGAAATACTGCGGGAGTTTAAAGAGAAAGCCTCTACCATCGGCATCCGGCAGTTCATCATCCAGACCCACTTCCAGACCCCGCTCGAAGTGACTCCCGAAGCCGCTGAAGGGATACGCAAGCTGTTGGCTGCAGGCTGGCTGATCGACAACCAGCTGGTATATAACGTGGCTGCTTCCCGCCGGGGACATACCACCCGGCTCCGCCAAATACTCAACCAACTCGGAGTAGTCTGCTACTACACTTTTTCCGTAAAAGGTTTTGAAGAAAACAACGCAGTATTTGCCCCGAACAGCCGTTCCGTACAGGAGCAACAGGAGGAGAAACGTTTTGGAAAACTATCCAAAGAAGATGCACACAATCTGGCCGTACTGCTTGAAAAAGCTGCCGACCCGGCTGCCTGCATACGCCGCTTCCTGAAAACACATCATTTGCCGTTTCTTGCCACCGACCGCAATGTGCTCAACCTTCCCGCCATAGGCAAAAGCATGACCTTCAGTACGGTAGGCATCACTCCCGATGGAAAGCGCATCCTGTGCTTCGACCATGACGGCACGCGCCGGCATAGTCCCATCATAGACCGGCTGGGGCAAGTGTATATCGTGGAAAACAAATCCATAGCCTCCTATCTGCGCCAGTTACAGGCCATGGGAGAAGATGTGGAAGAATATGCCACCATCTGGAACTACACGGAAGGCCAAACAGAATCCCGCTTCAGTCTCTACGAGTATCCGGATTTTCCTTTCCGGATTACCGAGAAAATGACTAATCTGGAAATAGCCGGATAGCATTTCCAAAATAATCCGTACTTTTGCAGGCGCAACAATGAACCAGAGAAGTATGGAAATAGAGCAGCATCCTTTAGAACCTTTTCTCCCCGGCAATGCCCGCCTGCTGATGCTGGGGAGTTTTCCGCCGCAAAAAAAACGGTGGTCCATGGAATTTTACTACCCTAACTGGAACAACGACATGTGGCGGATCGTGGGATACCTGTTTTTCAATGACAAGGAGTATTTCGTTGAAAAGACAAAAAAAGCTTTCTGCAAAGACAGGCTGGCAAGCTTCCTGCAAGAAAAAGGCATCGCACTGTTCGATACGGCTTCCGCCGTCCGCCGTTTGCAAGACAATGCCTCGGACAAATTCCTGGAGGTGGTGCAGCCTACGGATATTCCAGCCCTGCTACACCAGCTGCCACAGTGTCAAGCCATTGTCACTACCGGCGAAAAGGCTACCGACACCCTTTGTGCACAATTTTCCATTGAAAAGCCCAAAGTGGGTGATTTTACGGAGTTCCTATTCGAAAACAAGCCCATGCGTCTCTACCGGATGCCCTCTTCATCGAGAGCTTATCCACTGGCTTTGGAAAAAAAAGCCGCCGCATATCGCATTATGTATCAGGACTTACAAATGTTGTAAGCAACTTTCCGTATAAAATTAAAGTCCAAGTTACTTGTATATTTAAAAGTTTCCATTACCTTTGCAGCCGCAAATACGGGAGTAGCTCAGTTGGTAGAGCACCGGTCTCCAAAACCGGGTGTCGGGAGTTCGAGCCTCTCCTCCCGTGCAACGATAAATAGCTGTAAGTAATCACTTGCAGCTATTTATTTTTTTGCTCCGTCAAACGCAGCGCATCCCCAAAAGCCTCATTTCATTGATGAATGGAACCAAGACAAATGTACCTTATCGGATATCTATCAGTTTATGCGTCTGCAAACTCAGTCTCCACTTGGGATGACGCATCACACAATCCACCGTTTCTCCGATATTATTACAAGAACAAGGTTGAAGAAAGAAATGTGCGGCGGGCAATTGTTCATAACCAGTAATATCTTGCCCCTCATACACCACTTTCACTTCATCCATGCGGGCAATCCCCAATCTGGTTCCCTGCTTGGGCGAACAAGTCACCCAGTCTATATTGCCGGGCAATAAACGCGTACCATTGGTTTCGATACAGACGTACTTGCCTGCCCGGTGCAGACGGTCAACAAATTCACCGTCAATCCAGAGAGAGGGTTCCCCGCCTGTCAGAATCACGGTGGCGGCAGGATATTTCCCTACCTCCTCCATAATCTCGTCATCCGACATCAAACATCCTTCTTCATGCTGAGTGTCGCAAAAAGAACATTTCAGATTACAACCGGAAAAACGGATAAAAACAGCCGGAGTCCCCGTATGGAACCCTTCTCCCTGCAGGCTGTAGAATATTTCGTTAATCTTTCTCATAAACGGCTATATTTGATTCGGACTCCTGCACCTCTACCTTGAAACAGGCAGGTATCTGGTCGCATATCCAGCGGGCAATGTTCTCAGCGGTAGGATTGAAAGGAAGAACCTCATTCAGGTTGCGATGGTCCAGCTGCTCCTTCACCACCTGTTTGATCCGGCTAAAATCGATGACCATTCCATCTGCGTTCAGTTCCTTGGAACGGCAATAGACAGTGATAATCCAATTGTGACCATGCAGATTCTCACATTTGCTGCGATAGGAAAGCTGCAGGCTATGGGCTGCCGACACTTCCATGCGTTTAATGACTGTGTACATACTGTTAATACGCTAATTAATATATAGTTATTGAGTTGCCGCATCTAATGTCACCTCGATGCGGCAGCAAAAGTACAAAAAACTCGGGACTTACCATGCAAATCAAACGGGTAAGTCCGTTGATTTTAACAGAGTATCAACCAATCAATTCATAACTGCATACCTGAATAGGCATATCCAGATTATGCAGTACTTTCTCAAGCTGAATGCCTTCCCGGTTATCGTATTCATAGCCGAAAGTGGCCCGAATCCCCTGCAGGATAAACTGCGTAGCACGATCCAGCGCGATGGGCAGGCTATCTCCCTGCAGCAAGGCACCGGTGATGACACTGGTAAAAGTATCTCCCGTACCGGGATAATGAGCCGGCAGATAAGGGCAGGTTACTTTCCAATAACGGTCACCGTTCCGGTTGTAGGCATACACGGAGGTCTTGTGTTGGTCATCCAGGACCGGAACACTGGTAATGATTACCACTTCGGGGCCACAGTCGGAAAGCATACGGAGATACGCTTTCAATTCCTCGTCCGTATTCTGTTCTTTATAAGGTATATCCAGCAGATAGAACAGTTCCGTCAAATTGGGAGTAATGACATCCGCCTTGGTGATGAGATGCTTCATCTCATCAATCATTGCACGGTCAAAGTTGGTATAGAGCCTTCCGTTATCTCCCAGCACAGGATCCACAACAACCAGGTTGTCCGACCCGCGGAAATCATCGATGAAATCCGAAACGATGTGTATTTGGCGGGAAGAGCCTAAATAGCCGGTATAAAAAGCATCAAACCGTATTCCCAACTTCTTCCATTCGGAAATAATCCTCGGCATCTCGTCCGTCAGGTCAAGGAAAGAGAACTCCGGATACTGGGTGTGGCTGGACAATACCGCCGTGGGCAACGGACACACTTGAAACCCCATAGACGAAAGAATGGGAATGACCACTGTCAAAGAAACCCGTCCTACCCCCGAAAGGTCATGGACGGCAACCACCTTCTTTACTTTATTCGCATACATATTATCTGTATCATTATTTTTTCTACATTTGCCGCATGAAAACCATCTGCATCATCCTCGGAACAGTCTCGCTCGCACTCGGCATCATCGGCATATTCCTGCCCCTGCTGCCTACCACTCCTTTTCTGCTGCTCACGGCGGCCCTCTATTTCAGAGGTTCGCCCCGTCTGTACCAATGGTTGCTGAACCACAAACACTTCGGTCCCTATATCCGGAATTTCCGTGAGAACAAGGCCATCCCGCTGCGGGCCAAAATCATCTCCCTGCTGCTGATGTGGGGAACCATGATTTACTGCATCTTCTTTCTCATACCACTGGTATGGGTGAAAGTAGTGATGTTCCTCGTGGCGGCGGGAGTAAGCTGGCATATCCTGTCATTCAAGACACTCAATTAAACCGCTCCTCCCAGCCTCTCAAAGAATTCCCCCAATCCTCTCCTCGCGTCGGCCAGCTTGTCTTCCCAATGCTTTACGGAGTTCTGCCCGATAATGTCCGTCACGTACTTCACGGAAATGAACGGAACTTTCTTGGCACGGCACACCATTGCCTGCGCGTACGCTTCCATATCCACCACATCACCCTGCACATCCAAGAGTTCCGTCAGGAAGGTGTCTCCCGTATTACATATCCCCTCACCCTGCCAATGCAGACAATAACCTTTCTCGGCCAGCAGTCCGGCAGAATCAATCTCATACTCCATTCCCAGATCGGTCAGTTTCTGCATATCGCGGTCTATAAAATGACGGCATACAAAAATGTCTCCCACCCGGTGGCTGACAGTACCTGCCGTGCCTGCATTCACCACCAGGTCCGGCTGCGCATGGTTAATGGCCTCTGTAAGATAAAAGGCCGATTTCACCTTTCCCACTCCTGTACGGAGATAGCCTATCTGCACTTCCTCCTCCCCTATCAGACCGGGAAACTTCAATTCCGTAAATTCGCCCTGAACGGCGTAAGTAACCAAGATTCTCATACTTTGTTTATCTTTTCCAGTAATTATTTCATGATATAACTCTTCAACGCTTCCACATACTCCTCAAAAGCATCTATCCCCTGCGAAGTAATCCTGCAAAGCGTACAAGGCATCTTTCCTTTAAAAGTTTTTGTCACCTCCACATAGCCTGCCTTGCTCAGCTTGTCAATCTGCACGCTGAGATTGCCCGCCGTAGCTCCGGTCTGCTGACGAATATAGACAAAGTCAGCCTCCTCGACACTGATAAGCAACGACATCACCGCAAGCCGCAGTTCGCTATGGAGCAAAGGATTCAGTTCTTTAAACATATCAATTGTTTCATTTTTTTTCTATTGACTTCAATCTTTAAACATTTTTTCTTCCATAATCAAAAGTGTTTATTTATCCTGTTTTGCCATTCTATTTAAATAATGTCCGGGAATCACCATCATAAAGACAAAAGCCAATGCAAAAAACAGTATCTGGTTCATACCGGGCACGTAAAAACAGCCTATCGAAAGCAGGGCTCCCAACGCACCTCCTACGGCAACCACCTTCATTCTTATAATCAGCCCGGTCAGAGCGGTCCCCATTCCCATCAACAGCAAAACGGTAAACAGAACAGGAATGTTACCTACAAACATAGTTATGCACGTTACCAAAAAACCACCTAAGCCAAATACCGTCCACACATAACCTACAACACGGTCTATGTAGGTTTTTACCGTTTTCCGAGCCTTCCGCTGACTCCACAACGTAGCAGGAAAGGCTATGACCGGAAGCAGGAACCACAGGAATTGCCAATCGCTATTGCCCGTTTCTTTCAACAGGAACCAAACCAGCAACGAGATTATCACCGTCATATATCCCCACAGCAGAAGGGATGTTCGTCACCTTCACTTTCAGAACTCCTTGCGCAGCTACGCCCAACGCAAATACACAGAGAAGAACTGCCGCCATACTTCTATAAACAATCGTTTTCATAAGCATTCTCTTTAAGTTACACATACTAAAAACACATTTCGGACTCGAGCTCCGACACAAAGATAAGTAGTTTATTTTATAAACCAAATTGTTTTATAAATTATTTTATAGAATTCTCAACTTCCTCCTTTCCTTTACTACCGACTATTCCAACCATCCCTATAAAGTAGTATCAGAAACACCAAGAAGTAATCCCCGCCTTACTAAAAACTAATCGTCCGACAGCCGTCTAATTATCGTCCAACAATTGTTTAATTATCGTCCGACAGCTGTCGGACGATAATTAAACAGTCGTCGGACGATTAGTTTGTAGTAACGGAGACGCTAAACGTTCGAAAAGAAAGAAATAAAATCCTTCTAAAGAGCAAGCAATTCCATACCTGCCCGCATATCTTGAAAGACCGGCACCCTACTTCCCTCCCCAGAAACCAGTCTTTCATGCATCATTTCGGTTATTTCGGCACTTCCACAGCATATTTTCCCCGAAAAGTTTTTGTAATCTCCAAGTTAATCGTATTTTTGTGTACAATTTTGGTGTAGTAATGACAGACGAAGAAAAGAAGCTATTAAGTACCTTTGAAGCCAGACTGCGACATTTAATCTATCTGCACGATGAATTAAAGCGCGAAAATGCTGAACTAAAGCAACTTCTCGAAGCCAAAGAAGAAGAGTGCGAAAAGATGCAAGCTGACTATAACGAACTGGAAATTAACTACACGAACCTAAAAACAGCTACGGCAATCAGCCTTAACGGCAGTGACGTGAAAGAGACGAAACTGCGATTGTCAAAATTAGTGCGTGAAGTCGATAAATGCATCGCTTTATTGAATGAATAGAAAAGAAGGATGTATGAACGATAAGATAAAGATAAACCTGCAGATGGCAGGAGCCTCCTACCCTCTCACAATCAACCGCGAGGATGAGGAAAAGGTAAGAGAAGCCGCCAAGCAGGTAGATATCCGGCTCAATGCGTATAGGGAGCATTATCAGAATGTATCTCCGGAGAGAATCATAGCCATGGTGGCCTATCAGTTTTCTTTGGAAAACCTACAGTTGAAAGACCGTAATGATACTGAACCTTATACGACCAAGATAAAGGAACTGACCGAAGTATTGGAGGCCTATTTTAAAGAACCATAAGCCTCAATCCTTCCATTCAGTCGGAAAGAGAGAATATTCGCGCACTGTACGAAAGCTCCGTCCCTGACACGGACAGGCTTTTATACAGTGCTTTTTTATTTATATACTAAAACAAATTAATAAAATGACAGTAGTTACAATACTCGTATCCATTGCCTGCTTCATTGTCGGAGGATTTGCCTCGTATATGTTTTTCAAGCATGGCTTGAAGTCCAAATACGACAGTATTCTGAAAGAAGCCGAAACGGAGGCAGAAGTAATCAAGAAAAACAAGTTGCTGGAAGTAAAGGAAAAATTCCTGAACAAGAAAGCGGATCTGGAAAAAGAAGTTTCCATCCGCAACCAAAAGATACAGCAAGCGGAGAACAAACTGAAACAACGTGAACTGGTGCTGAACCAACGCCAGGAAGAAATCCAGCGCAAAAAACTGGAAGCGGAAGCGGTAAAAGAAAACCTGGAAGCCCAACTGGTAATTGTCGACAAGAAGAAAGAAGAACTGGAGCACATGCAGCGCCAGGAAATCGAAAAACTGGAAGCCATCTCCGGGCTTTCCGCCGAAGAGGCCAAAGAACGCATGGTAGAGTCGCTGAAGGAAGAGGCCAAGACCCAGGCGCAATCTTATATCAACGACATCATGGATGACGCCAAACTGACGGCAAGCAAGGAAGCCAAGCGCATCGTGATACAGTCCATTCAACGTGTAGCCACTGAAACGGCTATCGAGAACTCCGTTACCGTATTCCATATCGAATCAGACGAAATCAAAGGACGTATTATCGGCCGTGAAGGTCGTAACATCCGTGCCCTTGAAGCTGCCACCGGTGTGGAAATCGTTGTAGATGATACTCCGGAAGCTATCGTACTCTCTGCTTTCGACCCGGTTCGCCGTGAAATTGCCCGTCTGGCATTGCACCAGTTGGTAACAGACGGCCGTATTCACCCCGCCCGTATCGAAGAAGTAGTTGCCAAGGTGCGCAAGCAGGTGGAAGAAGAAATCATTGAAACCGGCAAGCGTACCACGATCGACCTGGGTATCCACGGACTGCATCCGGAACTCATCCGTATCATCGGTAAGATGAAATATCGTTCCTCCTATGGTCAGAACCTGTTGCAGCATGCCCGCGAAACGGCCAATCTTTGTGCTGTGATGGCGTCGGAACTGGGGCTCAATCCCAAAAAAGCAAAACGTGCCGGACTATTGCACGATATAGGCAAGGTACCCGATGAAGAACCGGAATTGCCGCATGCACTCTACGGTATGAAGCTTGCCGAGAAGTTCAAGGAAAAACCGGATATCTGCAATGCCATCGGCGCACACCACGACGAGGTGGAGATGACCAGCCTGCTGGCTCCCATCGTACAAGTATGCGACGCCATATCCGGCGCACGCCCTGGAGCCCGCCGCGAAATCGTAGAAGCATACATCAAGCGTTTGAATGACCTTGAACAACTCGCCATGTCCTATCCGGGCGTAACAAAGACATACGCTATCCAGGCCGGACGTGAATTGCGTGTCATTGTCGGTGCAGACAAGATTGACGACAAGGCAACCGAGAACCTTTCCGGTGAAATAGCCAAGAAGATACAGGATGAAATGACGTATCCGGGACAGGTCAAGATTACCGTAATCCGCGAAACACGTGCAGTGAGCTATGCCAAGTAAAAGCAAAACATACCAAATGAAATAGAAAATAAAGGGTGAATGGAAAGATTCACCCTTTATCATTCAAAAGCGATATAAAATGGAAAAGTATCAATTTGAAGTTTGCGCAAATTCCGTAGAAAGCTGCCTTGCCGCACAGGCCGGAGGCGCCGGCCGGGTGGAACTATGCGCAGGCATTCCCGAAGGCGGCACAACCCCTTCTTACGGAGATATCATCGTAGCGCGCGAAACACTGACCGCAACCAGGCTACATGTCATCATCCGTCCGCGCGGCGGTGACTTCCTCTACTCGCCGATAGAGCAACGAATCATGTTGAAAGACATAGACAACGCCCGCCGGTTGGGGGCAGACGGAGTTGTATTCGGATGCCTCACGGCAAAAGGGGATATAGACATTCCTCTGATGAAACAGCTGATGGAAGCCGCCCAAGGCATGTCCGTCACTTTCCACCGGGCTTTCGATGTCTGCCGCAATCCACAAAAGGCGCTTGAGGATATTATCAGCCTGGGATGTGACCGTATCCTCACTTCCGGCCAACAACCTACGGCAGAGCAAGGCATACCTCTGCTGAAGAGTTTGCAGAAACAGGCCGCCGGACGTATCATCCTATTGGCCGGATGTGGAGTGAATGAAACGAATATCGCACATATCGCCGCAGAAACCGGTATCCGTGAATTCCATTTCTCGGCCAGGGAGACTCTGAAGAGTGACATGGCCTACCATAACGAGGCAGTCTCCATGGGCGGCACCGTACATATCGACGAATACTCACGGCCTGTAACCACCGCAGAGCGTGTGAGGCGAACAATAGCCTCTCTCTGCAGTTTTTCGGAGTAGTCATTCTGTTTTCAACTTCCTCTTCGTATTAAAGCCCGTGTACCGTCTTCATCAGCTGCTCACCCAGACCGATGGTATAACCCTGTGATACAAACACTACCCGGTTAAATGTATCGGCAATGATAAATATCGGTAAGCTGTCTTTATGCCGTAACTTCATAGCCTCGGCTATTTGTCCGGAAATACCGTCTGTATCTATACCGTAAATAATAGTGGAAGGCAAATCCGGGAAAGATTCCTTGATAAATTTCCTGGACTGCGCCTCATTCGGGAAGAGCAATACCATCTTCCGTCCCCATTTCTCCAAATCAGCCTTGAAAGCGGCGATGTCGCGCAATGCATGGTTGGTGGGTTCCTGGTTGACTCCCAAAATCCCCACTACAAAATACCCGCGGCCACAAGCCTGCAACAAGCTTTCCTTCGACGGGACATCCGATGCAGTATCCTCGCGCAGCGGTGTGAAAAGAGACTCGGAATTGAAATTGCCGATCACTTGTACTTCATCCTTGCTTTCGCGCATCACCAACTCGATATCGGTCGTTTTTCCCGGAAGCACGTTGAAAGCGGTCACCTTAGAAAGTACCGCACCACTTGCCAGACGGGTCCCGGTTACCAGAACATATTCCCCGGCGTCCAATGCCGTGCCCTCTTTCAACAAGTTGCTCCATGTGGCTCCGCCACCCATGTCGATATCACCTTCGTCATATGACAACAATTGCAAGTTACCTTGCGGAGTGACCTTGGAAATAGTGAAATGGGAATAATACTTCGGATTATCCAGCAATTTGACAGGTGAATAGTTGGCAACAAGCTTACCTTTCAAAGAAACTCTTTCCTCCAGAAGGACAAGTTCTTCCGGATCAGAGTCCAAGTCCACATCTACCGCACCCTCATCGGTTATCAGCTGGACTTTGCCGGTCACTTCGTCAATACGTGCAGGGATGCCCATGCTGCGTGCCATGGAAACAAAGAATATATCGCGGCTGTGCGGATCCGCCACACGGGATTTCCATACTCCCTCCGGTGAAACAGGCGAGCCTCCCAGATTACAGTCCTTATCCACCCTGATATTCTCCGCTACCCAAGTGACCAGCTTCATGGGCTGTGCCACATAGGTTTCCATATCTTCCTTTGAAACGACCTTCTTGAAGAAAGATTTATACGGCGTCAACATTTCATTGCTTACACGCGGATTGCGGACATATCTGCGGAAATAGTCCGCACCGGTACGTACATTAGACTGCATATGGTCAACCAGCACTTCCAGACTGACGTCACGAAGATCTTTCGCGGAAATCCGTTGCAGGAGGTCAATGCCCCCTTTCTTGGACTTTTCAGAGCGCAGGCGGGTCATGAAATCACGGATGGTCCGATGATTGCCACGGGAAGCGACCAGGATTCTTACCGCTGCGTCTACATCCAGCTTGTACTGTCTTGCAAAAGTACGTGCCGCCTCTTCCGACATGAAAGTGGCAACATACCCGTTGCGGATGGAATCTTCGTAAGCCAGTCTCCTGTCGTTCTCCTCACGCTGCTCCGGTGTCACTTCGGGAAGGTTGGCGCTCTCTGCGGGAGGCACCACATCAATATCCATGGCAAAGTTATCCCCTTCTTTCCTGTCCAGTGTCACCGTCAACTCCGGCTGTTTGCCGAAAGAGAGCTTGGCAAAGCCAAAACGTCCATCCTTCGACGCCCACACCAACATGTCTCCTCTCCCTGCAGTCAGAGTACACATGCCGGAAGCATCAGTCTGCTTGGTGGCCACCGTATAGAATTCCGCATAATTATATAATTTGAACTCCACGCGTGCACCATCTACCGGATTTCCCTGCCCATCCTTCACTGTAACAGAAGCCTTGGCAGTCGGCGCATAGTTATCAATCACATTGATTTCCGTATAGTTGGGGGTTACGGACATGATTTCCTCTGCACCCTCATAACGCCCGAACACTTTGGTATGCATCAGCATCCCCCTGCTGGCAGGGGCATTGAACCATCCCAGATCAAGAACCGGTTCGGGTTCGCAAGCTCCGAGAAAATGCCATTTGCCATCGGCCCAGGCTTCCACCCATGCATGGTTATCGTCCGTATGCGCCCAACGCGGAGTATATACCTGCCGTGCAGGAATACCTACCGACCGCAAGGCAGCAACCAGCAAGGTGGATTCTTCTCCACAGCGTCCGTACGCAGTGCGTACCGTGGCCAGCGGAGAACTGGTACGGGCATCGGAAGGCGTATAAATTGCTTTTTCATGGCACCAATGATTGACTTCCAGGATAGCCTCGTACAGGGAAAGAGATTTCACCCGGTCCTTCAATTCTTCATAGAACACAACCCGTGCGCTATCCAGATTTTCGTTATTCACCCGTGCAGGGAGTACAAAATGCCGGAAAATCTCTTCCGGGACAATCTTTCCCCAAGGCATCTCTTTTTCCGCTTTCTGCGCGGCACGTACATTCATCAGATGAAACTCGCCCGGATAATCGGCTATATCGACCAGAGGCATATAAGCATAAAGAAACTCCAAGGCCTCCTGTTCATAAGTTGACAAGTCCGTATCAAAAATGGAAAACAATTCGCCCTGGGGCAACAAAGCCTTTCTCTGTTGAAAATCTTGTTCCACGCGTTGACGGTAAGAGGCATCCGTCATAAAGTGGGATTCACCGCAAGCGGTCAAAAGGCATATCAGCCCCAGAAGTCCAAGAAGTCGTGTAGTTCGTCTCATAATACATATTTATTATTAAGGTTGGACTGCAAAAATAGGGATTATATTTGAATTCTTATTTCGAATAAAGAAAAAGTGGAGTTTCTGTAACCGTTCTGTAATATCTGAATAGCAAAAACAGGGGAATTCACCCCTATAATGGATATTATACGAATATTTTTTATGTTATAGAACATATTTACAAGAACAATTCGTATCTTTGCAGTGTTAATAAGAGAAAACAATAAAAGATGTAGAATCCGCTTTCCGAAACGCGGGAAGCAAAAAAAAAGACGATTATGAAAAAGAATGCAAATGAAATTTTTATGTTACAGTACCGTATCAAACGCTATCAAGCAATGGGAAACGGAACTATGTGCCAAGCTTTGAATGGCAAACTTCAAAAACTGCTTGCAAAGCAGTCCATTACCATGTAAACAACACCTTTAAATAAAATGAATGAGGGCGGAAAACGATGCAGTTTTCCGCCCTTGTCTTTTTAATAGGCACCACTCAAACCGTCACTATGTCTTTTCCAAAAGGAGTGAGTGCCAAAGCAGCCAATTTAAAATGCTGCATTCCAAAGGGAATGCCGATAATGGTAATGCACAACAGCACTCCGAATCCCAAATGAGAAAGACTAATCCAAATGCCGCCCAGGAATATCCACAACACATTCATCAATAGATAGAGGCAGCCGCTTGAACGTTCTCCGCTACGCACCTCCTTGCCGAAAGGCCACAAGGCAAGTCCTGCCATCTTCATGGTCTGCATGCCGAAAGGAATACCGACAATAGTAATCATCAGCAAAAGACTGGCCAACACATACTCAACGGCAGTGAAAATACCGCCGAATACCAACCATAATACATTCATCAAACATCCCATACGCCCATCTCTTTTAGTTATAAACACAAATATATAATAAATTCTCGATATGACAAACCTTGCTCACCAATCACTGAACTCAAAACTCAGCTGTTCCCATACCCCTCCCTTCTCTTCCCCCTCCTCACGCGGATTGGAGACAGACAGCCCGATCAAGCGAATGGGATGTTGCTCATAATCCACTTCATTCAATAATTGTTTTGCCAAAGGCAGAATGACATCCAGGGATATCAGTTCTCTGGATTGGGTAATGCTACGGGTTATCTGATTAAAGTCATGAAACTTGATTTTCAATGTCAACGTATTCCCCCGGAAGTTTTTATGCTCCAGACGTCCCACCAGCTCAACCGCAACGTGATATAATTCGATGATGACCGAAGAGCGTCTATTTATGTCCCTCTCCAAAGTATGCTCGCACCCGATGGATTTACGGATACGCACCGCCTCTACGGGACGCAGGTCAATTCCCCGTGCAAAGTCATGATAAGCAGCCCCTACCTTGCCAAATTCGCGGATCAGCATATCCAAGGAACGGGCACGTAACTGTTCTCCGTTATGGATGCCGAGAAGATGCATCTTCTTTGCCGTCACCGGTCCCACTCCCCAAAAACTCTCGATAGGCAACCGGGCTATAAACTCCAAGGCCTGGTCGGGATGAATCGTACAGAGTCCGTCGGGCTTGCGGTAATCCGAAGCTATCTTGGCCAGAAACTTATTATAGGACACGCCGGCCGAAGCAACCAAATTCAACCGTTCTTTTATCTTCTGTTTAAGTTCCTTGGCAATATCCACAGCCAGCGAAATGCCGGGTTTGTTTTCCGTCACATCCAGAAAAGCCTCATCCAGAGAAAGAGGCTCGACGATATCGGTATATTCATGGAATATTTCATGTATCTGGCGGGAAACGGATTTATACGCTTCCATCCTCCCCGGAATGAAGATGAGCTGGGGACAGAGGCGCTTTGCTTTCTGCGACGACATGGCTGAACGCACTCCGAAACGACGCGCCTCATAACTGGCCGCAGCCACTACTCCCCGCTCTTCCGCATGCCCCACGGCAATCGGTTTGCCCCGCAGCCCGGGATTATCCCGCTGCTCCACCGAAGCGTAAAACGCATCCATGTCTATGTGAATAATCTTTCGTCCGGTCATCGTAACTTCAGTTGCCTATCTTCACTTTCGAGTAAAGATACACTAATTTTTCTTCATGGACAATATCCGGCGATAAACATAAATAAAGGCCGGTATCAGGAAAGCGTCCGCAAAGATCCATGCAGTGGGATCACCGAAGCAGACAGCTACATAGCCGAATGCAGGTACAGCCAGCAAGCTGACCAATATACGCGCAATCATCTCCGAAACACCGGAAAGCATGGCAAGATTTGTAAAGCCAACCCCCTGGATCGTATAGCGCAATATGCACAGCAAGCCCAAAACCGGAAAGAAGGAAACGGATATATGCAGGAACAACTCCGTATCTTTCAGAATCTCAAATTCAGAAGCTTCAACGAAAAGCAAGGCAAATGTTCCGGCTCCCGACATCAATACACAGAAAGTAAATGCCCAGTAAATGATCATCATCAAGGCACTTGCCTTCACTCCCGACCAAATACGCTCCGGTTTGCCCGCACCATAATTCTGCCCGCTATAAGTTGCCATCGCCATTCCCAGACTCTCGAAAGGACACATAAAGAACATCTTGATACGCATGGCGGCAGTGAATGCGGCAACGCAAGCCGTTCCCAAAGCATTATTGGCGCTTTGCAGCATGATGCTGCCGATGGCCGTAATGGAGAACTGCAATCCCATCGGCACACCGATGTACATCAGAGTCTTTGCCAAGGCTCCGTCGAACTTCCTTTCGGCAGGAGTGATTCTCAACATGTCAAAGTGCCGTACCATATAGAAGTAACACAATACAGCCGACACGCCTTGCGAAAAGACCGTGGCGATGGCCGCCCCCGCCACCCCCCAATCCAATATAAGGATACAGAACAAATCGAGCAGGACATTCAATACCGTCGAGAAAAGCAGAAACCAGAACGGCGTCTTGCTGTCTCCCAAAGCACGGATAATACTGGACAGCAAATTATAAAAAAAAGTGCAGGGAACCCCAATAAAGGTAATCAGCAGGTAATAGTAGGCTCCCGTAAATATATTCTCCGGCGTACTCATCATACGCAGAATATCAGCGCAAAAAAGGCTTGTGACTATGGCAATCACGACTGACATGACTGTAGCCAACTGCAAGCTGACAGCCACATAACGGCGCATCGTGCCATAATCCCTTGCACCAAACTTCTGTGCCACCGGAATGCCGAAACCTCCGCAACATCCATTACAAAAACCCAGAATGAGGAAAACGACCGAAGTACTTGCCCCGACCGAAGCCAGAGCGTCTATTCCTAAAAACTTACCTACAATCGCTGCATCTACCAGCGAATAAGTCTGTTGTAGCAGGTTACCCAACAACAGAGGTAACGTAAAATTGAAAATCAGCGGAAGCGCCTTGCCCTCCGTCATTTCTCTAGATGTAGCCATAAATCTGATGTCCCTAAAATCGGGCACAAAAGTAACAAAAGATGTGTTCAGGAGAATTGATGCATATCAAAAGATTACCCTTTTCATAATTGTCCGTAATCTTTCAGCACGGCACTATGAGCCAGATAATCAGGTACTTCAGCGTAAATATACATCACGCTTCCTCCCTTGATGGCATCAATGATGGGACGGGAAAGTTTTTGCGGGACGGCAGGACATCCGAAACTTCTGCCCAGGCGTCCTCCCTTGCTCACTACCGAAGGGTTGGCGTAGGCTGCTCCGTGCATGACAATGGCACGTTCACGGGCCCGATCATTGATGCCTTTCTCCAATCCATTCAAAATCAGTGAATATCCGTTTTTCCCTTGATAGGTGGCCTCCGTAAGGTAGAAGCCCAACGAACTTTTATAAGAGCCGTATTCATTGGAAAAGGAAGTGGCATAGGTGTCTCCACTATTTTTCCCATGGGAAACGACTGACGAGAAAAGTAACTTACGCTGTTTCATATCAAAGACATACAGACGCTTTTCTGTAGAAGGGCGGGAAAAATCAATCAAAGTAAGTACCTCCCGCTTCCGGCCCTCTATTTTATTATATCCCGCCACCGCCTGCCGGAAAGCTTTCCAGTTTACTATCCCCTCCAAATTCATGGAACGATAAAGATCGGCACAGGCCCTGGCTTCAGTCATAGCTCCCGGACCCGGTGCCTCTGCCATACCAACCGGCGGCTTGCCTCCCAAAAACAGGGAACAAGGAACAAACAGAAGTACAATGAACAAGATAAATCGTTGCATACTTTTTCTAAGCGGACAATAACGGCGGCAAAGTTAGGTATTTTCCTCATACATCTATTACACAGATAGTTAAAAAAGACAAGTCTATTCAATAACTACCACCAGAGAATGCTCTACAGGCGCCCAGTCAAAAACAAACTTGGCATGCGAGGTAGCATTGCGCACGCACATATGCGAGCGGGGCGTCGTCCCCAATGACCAACTATACTCTATCATAGAAGTACGGGGTACGTTGACCGGCACTCCATGAATATAGGCTCCATTCGTGAAACGGCTGGCATAAGGTGCATACCCTCCCGTTGCCGCAGAACCATCTTTCAAAAAGACCATACGCGACTTCTTCTGCTGAAGCAGGTACATCCCCAACGGCGTTTCCTGTGCATAGGGTGGAGCATGTCGTCCGGTAGTGGCCGGATTCATGCTGCGTATTTTCCACTCACCATCCCCGGTACGTTCCAGCGTAGTGATATTCTGGTCCAAACGATCTACAAAAATCACATGGTTAAAAACGGTAGTATCACCCAGCAACTTCAAGTAACGGCGGGGTGCCAGCCATTCATCTTCAAGAGTGACGGGACGTATCCGGCAGAAACTCCCTTCCTCTCCCGTCAGATGCGCCAAGGTCCCGTCTCTTCCATAACGTTCGGGCACCACCGTATCAGCAGGCAGGTACAACGGAACGGACTGATAACGTTCCACGCCTAACGTATCAGACACACGGCGATAAGCATCTCTGACAAACTTACGCACCAACGGAGCCTCCCGGTTCAAATTCTTATAATTCTGCAATACCACCCATCTTGCCGTATCCCGCTGCATATTCTCAATATAGGCCAGACAATTACGAATCACTTCCCACTTGAAGGAACGTACCGTATCCTTATACGGATAAAAATCTTCCAGCGTATATTTATCGTACAACAGTTCTTTAGCAAGGGTTATCTCGTCAGCTGTCAATAACTTTTCTTGAAAAGGGAGTTCCACCACTACCGTATCGGCTGAAGTGGAGTCCGGCAGGATTGCCTCCGGCACAACAATGAATGCAGATTGTCCCTGCCTCCCATTACAGGCGGCAAGGACAAAATACAAGACAGCCATAAAGGCTAAAAGGGGGTTATGTTTCATCTTGACGAAATTTATTTTAGGGGATTGTCCATAAGTAACATGATATATTTATCCCTACAGAACAAAGATATATTTTTTTTTAATGAATAACGACTATCCCCTGATAATTGTTGACGCCCGCATGAAACAATTATAAAACTGCCGGCAGAAATCAGACTCTGCCCGCCTGCTTAATATTTACATTCCCGGATAACCTCTATCAGCCGTTTGAAATCCTCCGGATAAACATCTCCGATATTACCGACGCGGAAAGTATCAGCCTGTGAAATTTTGCCCGGATAAATCACAAAACCCCTCTCTTTCAACTGTACATAGAAAGACTTAAAATCAAAATCCTCATTCGGATAAAGAAAAGAAGTGATGACCGGTGACTGAATTGCATCCGGAAGCAATGTCTTGAAACCCAAGGAACGCATCCCACTGACCAGTACCTCATGATTCTCGCAATATCTATTATGACGTGCTTCAACTCCACCTTCATCCGCCAATTCATCCATAGCCTGCTTGAAAGCACGAACCACGTGCGTAGGAGAAGTGAAACGCCATTTCCCATGTCCCTTTTCCATAGCCTCCCATTGGTCGTAAATATCAAGTGACAAGGATTTAGACACCCCCTTGCAATGCATCAGTTCCGACTTGCGAGCTATAATGAAACCAAATCCCGGAACTCCCTGGATACATTTGTTGGCACTGCTGATGAGAAAATCTATACCTAGCCTCTGCACGTCCAAAGGAACTCCGCCAAAGCTACTCATAGCATCTACTATCAGTTTCTTTCCATGTATTTTCACGAGGTGTGCAATCTCTTCCAACGGATTCAGTACACCGGTGGTCGTTTCACAATGTACCACAGCCACATGAGTAATCTCTGCATTATGTGACAGATAATCATCTACATAGCTGACAGAAACCTGTTCCGTTTCATCAAAAGCCAGCATATCGTAACTGATGCCATGATATTCGGCGATATTCCCCATACGGTCACCATAGGCACCGTTACTCAAGATAAGAAGCTTGTCACCCGGCTTTATGACACTTCCGATAACCGCTTCCACGCAATATGTTCCACTGCCTTGTAAAAGGATGGAAGTATATTCATCGGTATGGCCGGTAGCCAGGGCAACAAGCGATTTGCGGATTTCTTCCACAATATGCACGTTATAGTCTTCATCCCATGTACACCAGTCGGTCAACATAGCTTCTTTGACTGTTTCGGAGGTAGTGAGAGGACCGGGGGTCAATAAAATGTATGGTTTCATCTGTTTCTAAGTTTTAAGTTTATCAATTATTTTAATGGCTGAGTTTTCTGTTTATTTCTTCAATGACGGCCGGAAGCTCCCTGATGGTATCTACCACATAATGGGCACCGGCATCCGACATCCGACGGCGTACTTCCGTTTTACGGGCTTCAAGTTCGGTGGCAGGCATGGAGCCCACTTCCTCTTCTGTCAGCCCCAATTCGTTGCTGCCCAGCACCACACCTACTGTCCATACCTTGGCATTGACACCTTCTTTTATATCGGCAATAGTATCGCCATATTTCAACACACAGTCTGTAGAAGAAACGGCAAGTTCCATCATGTTTTTATAAATCATATATGGGGCAGGGCGGCCGGCAGGCAACCCATCGGGAGTTACACAATTATCCACCACATATCCTCTGGCAGCAGCAGCGGGCAATACGACATCCATCATAGAACGGGTATAGCCTGTTGTCGAACCGACTTTGATGCCCTGTACGCGCAATGCGGCAATAGTCTCTACCACCCCGGGAATAGGTTCCGTATAGCTTTCCAAAGAGGCAAACAGCACCCGCTGGAATTCCGCATAACGCGCCAACACATCCTCTTCATTACAAGGACGGCCGAATTTCTCTTCAAACTCCGTCTTTACACGTTCTATCTGAAACAAAGCACGAATTTCCTCTATTTTGGTCAATCCCATGTGTGCACGCGTTTCAGCAGCGGTAACAGGAGTCCCAATAGCCTTGAAGCTTTCAACAAAAGCGGCTACCGGAGCAAAACAGCCATAATCGACAGCTGTACCTGCCCAATCCATAATGATACATTCAATTTTTTTCATTTTCATATTATCTGTTTGTTATTTTGTCTCAAAAAGTAAAGGATTCCCTTGGCGGGCCAGCCTGCCCGAACGAAAAAGTGAAAAGTTCTCCGGTCCCGACATATTCTCCCTGCGGTAACGCTGTATCAAATAAACAGCAGAACAGAGGAAAGCGACACTGCATATTATGCCTACATAACCCGACATCAAGTTATAGAAATCCAACCAGTTGATGTCCGGATTGAAAAACTCTTTGAATATCAGGACAACAACCGTACCGGTATAGCCGATAAAATCCAATGTGATGATAAAGAATCCCACATTTCCCCTAATCCTGAAGCAAGCAATGAAACGCTCGAAGAAAAGGGTCTGGAAACTCAGATAAATCGTATAAAGCGACAAGCTTTGAAGAAAGAGCCAAGTCATCGGTGGAATTCGCAACTCATCATAATTGAAAGCTATATAACTCAATGTCAGTGTACCGCAGGTGACAAGCATCAACAGCAGACACAATACTTTTATATTGCTTCTTACAGCAGACATCAACCCGAAGACGAATAGAATAATCAAGGTGACCGTTGCATCCACTTTGGCAAATGCCCATGAAGAGAGTCCCGCAGTCTCCACATCCAAAATCTTCACCAAGAAATCTTCCTTTATATCCTGCAAGACAGTAATGAACAGATTGGCAAAGAACAGCATCAGAAGAACCGGCATAAAACTCTTAAAAATACCAAGACGTGCCCGGCTGTCCAACGTCACACGCTCTGCACGTAGGGCTTTATCGGCAGCGGTAGGTTGCGGCATGCGGGTCATCAACCAACCCAGCAACGAAAGCAGCGGAAAGGCAATGGCTCCGATAAAAGCAGGCATCCAGAACTCACTGACATGAAGGTTATCCATCACAAAGAGCCCCACAGACTTTGCCGTACCGGAACTGATAGCTATGCTCAGTCCCATAAGGCTTGCCAACAGGTCCGTAACACGACGTCCCTCCAAGAAACTGAATATCACCCCCCACATACACCCCAGCGAAAGCCCGTTAAAGAATAAAGCGAAAACATTGAAAGGCTGTGGAAGCAGGCCAAATAACACCAATGAAAGTTCTGCTATCGCTACAGAAAATATAATGAACTTCAGCCGGTTCTCTTTTTTCAATTCGGATATCACCTTGATACCTATCAGCTTAGAAATAAAATAGCCCGAAATCTGTATAATACTGGTAGCCGTCTTATAATCCATCCCAAAGAAATCGAGCCCGTCGAAGGTAGCGGCAGTAAACGGTTTACGCAGAGCATATACCAATGAATAAGAAAGTAAAGCCGCACCTCCGGCCCAGAGGATAAACAAAGCATCGGACAGTTTTTTATTTGAACTTATGTCTTTTTTTTCTCCAATAAACATACACTTGATTTTTGATTTGTTTTTTGATTCCGGCAGCAAAGGTAGAAGAGCTCAACCACACTAAAAATGAATTTTCATTATTAATAAACTTCATAAAAACAACACTTTATTATGTAACATTAATGAAATATTAATGTAACGGAAGCATAACAACAAGAGCTTTTCTTTGTACACATTTTCAATCAATTATCATTGATACAACCATTATGAACGAACTTTTAGACATATACAAACGCATTGAATATCTGCGTAACAAAGGAGTCAAGATGAAAGAAATAGCCGACCATACCAATATGGCGGCAAGTGTCCTGTCTTCTCTTTATTCCAGCGTCCTCCCGACCTACATCGGTACCATAAGGAAAGGCAATACGGAAGAAGAAGCCTTGGATTACGCTCTTTCCCAAGTAAACAATGTCTCGAAAAAACGCCTGTTAGGTTCTCTGAAAGAATTAAAAGAACAGTTATTCAGTCTGGAACCTACACCGGCCACAGGGCAAAAGGAGAATCCTTTTCTGGATATGATGGCCGAAGAGATGCTCCATTCCGCTCAGGAAGTATATAACTACAGCGGTATATATGTCAGCTACAGTCTTTCTTCCTCATCCAATGCATTGAAAGTGGAGCCTTATCTGGTTACTCCTTCCGAAAACAATGATTATGTAAAAGTAATGCACATGAGTGCCTACAATACCACCCATTTTGGTACCGCCATCTTCAACAACCATCAGAATGCATACATCATGTTCAATGAACGGGAAACACCTCAGCTAGCATTGTTCACCATCTACCTGCAATTGCCGATGTACGACTTCCCGCATATGCTGAAAGGCTTGTATCTATGTTTGGACTACAACCGAAACCCGATAGCAAGAAGAATACTTTTCATCAAATATTCAGACAGCACCAGCATGGACGATTTCCTGGAACTGAAAGGGGAACTGATACCACAAGATAAACTGACAGACGAACAAATGTCCTATTATAACTATACATGCCAACCGGGAGACTTTATCAAAACCTGTTCTGTACCTTCCCCGTTACTGAACGAGAAGGATCTGGAAAGAGAAAAGAAAATGCTTGAAATATAATGTAACCGGCACGCTTTGCAACTTAGTTGCATCTCTTTTCCACTACCTTTGCATCAGAAAATAAAAAAGGAGGAAAAATATAATGAGTTGCAATTGCTGCTGCACACAAGGACATCCTGTAAAAAAAGAAAAGAAAAATACATTGCTCAAAGACTACTGGAGAATTACAGTAGCAGGTTTGTTACTTTTGGGAGGTATAGCCATCCAGGCAATGGATATCGGCTTCTTCCAGGAAGAGTATATCGCTTTCGGCTGGTATCTGCTGGCCTATCTGCCGGTGGGACTGCCGGTTATGAAAGAAGCCTGGGAAAGCATTTTACAAAAGGATATATTCAGTGAGTTCACCCTTATGTCTATTGCTACTCTCGGCGCTTTCTATATAGGGGAATATCCGGAGGGAGTAGCCGTGATGCTCTTCTACTCTTTGGGAGAAATGTTTCAAGGCAAGGCAGTAAACAAAGCTCAACGAAACATCAGTGCCCTGTTGGACGTTCGTCCGGAAGTAGCGACAATAATCAGGGATAATGAATCTATTGTCGAAGTCCCCCAAAATGTACAAATCGGTGAAATCATCGAAGTAAAAGCCGGAGAAAGGGTACCGCTGGATGGCAGAATGCTGAATGAAGTTGCCGCATTCAATACATCGGCGCTAACGGGAGAAAGCCGTCCACGCAACATACGGAAAGGTGAGGATGTGCTTGCCGGAATGATTGCAACGGATAAGGTTGTCAGAATACAAGTAACAAAGACTTTCGAAAAAAGTGCTCTGTCACGCATATTGGAACTTGTACAGAATGCTTCTGAACGCAAGGCCCCGGCAGAACTGTTCATCCGGAAATTTGCCCGCATCTATACACCGATAGTCACAGGACTGGCAGTGCTGATCGTACTGGTTCCATTCATCTATTCATTGACAGACGCCTCATTTGTTTTTACTTTCAACGACTGGCTTTACAGAGCATTGGTCTTTCTGGTTATCTCTTGCCCATGCGCATTGGTAGTCAGCATTCCATTGGGATATTTCGGGGGTATAGGTGCCGCGTCCCGTCTCGGAGTTTTGTTTAAGGGAGGAAATTACCTGGATGCCATCACCAAAATCAATACCGTAGTTTTCGATAAGACAGGAACATTGACCAAAGGCACCTTTAATGTGCAACTCTGCAAAACGCAACCCGGCATATCCAAAGAGGAACTGATACGACTGGCTGCTTCAGTAGAACGGAACAGTACACATCCGATTGCAAAAGCCATTGTAAACCACGCCGAAGAAAAGAATATAACGCCGGTCTCCACAACGGAAGTAACAGAAATTGCCGGCTACGGGTTGGAAACAAACATCGAGGGAACACGCATATTAGTAGGGAATATCCGCCTGCTATCCAAGTATCAGGTTAGTTATCCGAAAGAGCTGTCAGCCATTCCAGATACGATTGTGGTCTGTGCCATCGGAACAGAATATGCCGGTTATTTGTTATTATCAGATAGTCTGAAAGAAGATGCTTTCCAAGCCGTTGAAGAATTGAAAGCTTTAAATATCAATAATATTCAGATTCTTTCAGGAGATAGACAGAGCATTGTAACTAACTTCGCGCAGAAGTTAGGCATTACAAAAGCATACGGTGACTTGCTACCCGACGGCAAGATAAAGTACGTGGAGGAATTGCGCCAAGATTCAAGAAACCAAATCGCCTTTATAGGTGACGGCATCAATGACGCTCCGGCTCTTGCGCTTAGCAATGTAGGCATCGCCATGGGAGGATTGGGCAGCGACGCTGCCATTGAAACAGCAGATGTGGTAATACAGACCGATCAACCCTCCAAGGTAGCGACTGCCATTCGTGCAGGCAAACAGACCCGAAAGATTATCTGGCAAAACATCTCTCTGGCCTTCGGGATAAAACTGCTCGTTCTGATATTGGGCGCCGGCGGTCTGGCCACACTATGGGAAGCTGTGTTTGCGGATGTAGGTGTTGCCCTTATTGCGATAGTAAATGCCGTACGGATACAGAAACTTATTAAATAGGAGAATTAATAATGGAAGAAAATGTATATTTGGACTTGTTGAAGAAGAGAGAGATACAGCCAACTGCCATACGCATTTTAGTACTGAAAGCCATGATGCAGGCCAACCGTTCTGTTTCATTGCTAGACCTTGAATATATACTGGATACGGTTGACAAATCAACCATATTCCGTACTATTACCCTATTTCTGTCCCATCATCTCATACACTGCATTGACGACGGAACAAAATCCTTCAAGTACGCCGTATGCAGTGATAGTTGTGCCTGTGAAATGAACGACCTGCATACACACTTCCATTGTGAAAAATGCAACAAGACTTTCTGTTTTAAAAATATTCCCACTCCGGTTGTGAATCTGCCGCAAGGGTTTACACTGAGCAGTATCAATTATGTATTGAAAGGCGTCTGTCCGGACTGCGCAGAACATTCATGAATTATATCCCTAAAAATCAACTCATATTTCCACTTATCTATTCCAAGTCTCCACCCCGGATTTCGCCACTGCATCCGAAAACGAAACGATACGTAACCTTTCGGCAAATTGCGACAATGGCAAACCTGTGACAACCTTTACCTTCACAGGCTTATCCGGCAATAAATCCACATAATTATCTGATACAAAATTATCTGTGTCATCTTCAATTGAAAGAAAGACCCCCCTGGCAAAAACATCACACGCAAGAGTCACTTCATAGCCTCCTTCAACTACAGCTATATCTCTATGGATCAATGCGTCTTTGTAATGCATATCTTTCTGTTTAGCAAGAAAATAATTATTCGTATATTCTCTGCCGCCTTTATCCTGATAAGCCACATGCACAACGACATCTTCTCTCGACGTTCCCTTCAGCAATGCCTCTACTTTTTCATTCCAGACTACCGTACTCGTATTAGCAGGAACTGGTACTTTTCCGGTTATTTCTCTTACAACACCTGTCCCGTCCAATCTGATAATACGAACCATCAAAGTCCCCGAAGTTTTTTTCAATCTATCAGATACAACATATACCTTCAATATGTCCCCTTCTACTATCGGAGATACCAATAAGTCGTCAAAGGACTTTACCGTAAAATAATGCTGTGCTTTCCATCGGCCATAAAAATCACGACTAGACCATGAAGCTACCGGCCAACAATCGTTATGCTGCCACACCAATGACCCCATGCAATAAGGCATATCCCGACGATGTGCTTCCATTGCCATCTTCATGGCATCAGCCTGTAATAGTTGACTCATGTATGTAAAAGAACGAAAGTCCTTAGGCTGACGGTAGTCCGACAATAGAAAGTCATTAATACGTTGATTTGCCTTTATTCCGCCACGCTGATGGGACATCATTACTTCCGAAGTCAAATTCCAGTCCTCCGCCAAAGGAGCATATCGTTTGATAGATTCAAACTCCGGAAAAGACTGAAAACCATATTCACTAAAAAAACGGCTACGTTCATGACTAAATTCAGAGAGAGGCTTCAAACCTTGCCACACCTCCCAATAATGCATATCTCCTACTGCATGATTACGCGTACCGTTGTCATCCGCATAAGGAGAAGATTTACGATAGCAAGCTCCCGGGTGATACTCTTCCACAACCGCAGGTAATGTTACAAAATATTGGTCTTTGAACTGCTTCCAAATAATTTCCGAATAAACAGGATTTTGTTTATCATAAGTTGTTTTCCAATTCCAGTTAAACCATGCGTCCAAACATTCATTATTTCCACACCAAAGTGCTATGCAACTATGGTTGCGTAATCTGCGTACATTGTCAATAGCCTCTTTACGGATATTTTCCAAGAATTCACCCTCGGCAGGGAATACACTGCACGCAAACATAAAATCCTGCCAAACTAAAATACCATACTTGTCACATAAATCATAAAAAACATCTTTTTCATAGACACCACCTCCCCATACACGAAGCATATTCATATTGGCACTGACAGCATCTTGAATCGTTTTTTCATATATGGAATCTGTAACTCGCGTTAAAAAATTATCACAGGGAATATAATTTGCCCCTTTGGCAAATAAAGGTTTGCCATTCAGTTCAAAATAGAAACTTTCACCATATTTATCGGGAGCAGTCACTACTTTTAAAGAACGGATACCCAATTTTTCTTTTTTCCGGTCTATCTTCTTTCCATCTAACTCTAAAATGGTAGAAAAATCATATAAGAAAGGCTCTCCTAACCCGTTAGTCCACCAAAGATGAGGTTTCTTCATTATGAACGATACCGGGATTTTATTAAGCCCTGCACTGAGATGAACCGTCTTTTGGATTTCCATACAACTGTCCGTATGGTTTAGTATGGAAATATCCGCTTCCGTCTCCATATCCGCAAGCACCTCTACTGTAACATCGATGACAGCCTGCTCCGCTGTAACAGATTTCTGATTATAAAAGCTATCTATCAATCGTACATCATTCCAGGCTTCTATACAAACGGAACGCCATATACCTGAAGTCACCAAACGAGGTCCCCAATCCCATCCAAAATGATACCCTGCCTTACGGACAAATACACCAACTTTACGGTCAAATATCCCTCCATTTTCAGACTGGTCATTTGAACTACGATATTGAAACGGTACAGACTCCCATTGTGGCATAGCCTTTTTAATAGGAGAATGAAAATAGACCTGCAATATGTTACCACGTAATTTCAAAAAAGGTTTAATATCTACTTTCCACTCACGAAACATATTGTCAGCAGAAAGAATTTTCTCACCATTCAACGTTACATCGGCATAAGTATCCAATCCTTCAAAACATAATACAATGTTTTTTTTAGATATTAGTTCCGGAGTCACGTCAAACTCAGTCCGATAAATCCAATCTTCCTTATCTACCCATTGAACACCACGTTCATTAAGCCTATAAAAAGGATCATCTATCAGTTTATGATTGATCAAGTCAGTGTGTACTGTTCCCGGAACACTTGCCTCATACCAATTCATGCCCCTCGCCTGACGAAAGCTCCATCCTTCATGCAAGTACCGGCAAACTGGCTGTGCATAAAAAACCGAAGTAAAAGCTATAAATAACACAGTAAGCAAAATCTTATTTTTCATTCTCACTTATCTTTTAAAAAACGTTTAAATGCATCTGTTTACGTTCTATATTCCATCCCTTTACTACCAGCACCGGATTACAGGATAAGTTCTTAATCGCAGTCTCAATCGTTACGCACTTGCTCTCACCCGGTAACAAAGAAAAGAAATTATCAGTATAGAAGGACGGACGGACGGGACTTAAATCACGGTCAAGAAGCTGCAACTGGTTGAAAAAAGCGATGGAACCAGAAACGTTGCGGAGCGTAATATCCACAAAACACTTATCTGACGTACGACGGAGATGACAGGAAGTGTGCAAAGACGCACGCTTCAGCAATGACAAGGATTCAAAGCCAGAGGTGGCAGGACCTGTCAGACTCTCACGTCCCTCGTAGCTGTCCGTAGAACGCCAATAGAAGTTGGAAGAAACCTCATTGCCCGTTTCGTCTTTCAGACGAAGTTTGATGAAGTGGACCGGAGAAATATCTTCCGGAAAATGAAGGCAAAGGGCATCATTGACAACACCGTCGCAAGGGAGGTCTATGACAGCCGAGTCCGCAAGGACCTTCTTGCTGTTGATGTCGTACACCTCAGCCACGACACGATACCCCTTAAAGGAGAGGTAATAGTCATTTACGACAGAAACGGTATTCTTCAGATAGTCAAACTGGGCGTGCAAGGGCTCTAGGGAATTGGCTGTATGATAAAGGGAAGCGGTAGGCTCCAGAGACCAATCCCACATCCGAGCACTGACCTGACGGACCGGACAGTTATGGTACCAGAACAAAAGCCCCGAGCAGAAACGGTCGCCGTAGTCAAGCTTGTTATAGTTCCAGACTTCCCAGATACTTTTGGAGTTCATTGCACCGACAAACTGTCCCTTCTGGGCAAACTCCTCTATGGAAGAAGAAGCACCATAATTGTTGACCAGATCGGTGTACAGGCTAGACATCAGATGAAAACCGTTGCCGTCAAGATAGTCCCAGACAGACTTATTCACAGGCCACAGATCAGACTCAGGCATCATCTCACGCAGGATCTCCACGGTAGGAAGGGTGGGAGCACCGTATTCCGGGTTGAAACCGTCAACGCGACTGCCACGGGAAGAAGCGGTGTTCTCATAATGCTGCATTGGATTCACCTGCTTGTAAGGGCTCCCGTCATGGACACCCGCACACTCTGATTGCATCTGGTAACCGCGAGTACCGTCAAGTTCATCAAGCAAACGGCGGGTACCGCTAACCTCGGAACTCTCGTTGGAAGCCACGTAATACGCCAGACTAGGATGGTTGCGGATACGTTTCACGGTAGAGGACACATTGCTGAGATAAAGGGCACGGTCCTGAGGATGGCGAGTATCGCCCGTCAACCAGAACTCCTGCCAGACAAGGAAACCCATCTCGTCACAAAGTTGGTAGAAGTAGTCGGATTCGGCAATGCCACCGCCCCAGAGACGAATAAGGTTGATACCCGACTGACGAGTATACCGCAACTCGGCATAGGTACGTTCGTCCGAACTGCGAAGCATGCCTTCAGGAATCCAGTTGGTTCCACGGATAAAAAGGCGACGCCCGTTGACATAAAAGACACGTGAACCGTCAGGAGTGGCTGTGTCGGAGGTAACCTCACGAATACCAAAACGTGTACGGACCGAATCGCAGACAACCCCTTTCACGGAGACACTCATCTTAAGCTCATAAAGATTCTGGGGACCCTTGTTGATAGGCCACCACAGGCGGGGAGAACGAATGGTCAGTTGGGGAAACTCATCGGGAGTGAAAGTCAAGGTAAGCTCTTCGCCGCGAAGAATACGGAACGGCTTCTCAACAACGATACCCTCACCCACAATCTCACCGCGCACTACCCCGCTGACAGTATCCGTAGTATTCAGCGGGTTGACCACCTCAACAGAAAGGGTCTCACGGGAAATATCATAGCCGGGCTTCGAAAGTTCGGACTTTACAAAAGGATGACGGAGCGAAACGCCCCCCGTAGAGTACAGAGAGATGCTTTTCCAGATGCCGGTGTTGCGGTCACGGATACCGTCCATAAAAGTAAAATCCCAACCCACGGACATCAGCATGGTCGTGTTCAAACCGATATTGCCGTTACCACCGTTATGAAATTCACCGGCGGCTCCCCAGGGCTTAGGCATCGTGGTACCCGGCATGTCAACAGGATAGACAAGAACGGCAAGAACATTACCGTCACCGACATGGACAAAATCCGTCACATTGATGTGGGCGTCCGTGAACATGCCGTTGATGGTAGCCAGAAGATTACCGTTAACCCACACTTCCGCACGGTAATTGATGCCGGCCGGATGCAACCACACCTGCTTGCCGGAAAAAGAAGAGGGTACCTCGAATTCTGTACGGAACCAGTAAGTATAAAAGTTACGACCGACCCGGGAAATATCAGGAATCTTACCGGATTCCAACTTATTATTCAGACCAAAATAGGGCTCGGGATACGTACCGTTATGAACCAAAGAATTCAATACAGTACCGGGAACGATAGCGGGAAGCCAGTTACTCGCATCATAGCCCGGAGACGAGATCGTCTCCGAAGGTGAAGCAACATCATCGGCACGCATCATTTTCCAGGTAAAGGAACCTTGGTGAACTTCTTTTGAGTCAAGCCATATTCTATCCCCGGACCTGGAGTAATTGGGAACAATACTCCAACCGGAAGAGGAAAAGGAAAGAAAGAGAACGAAAAAAAACAATAACTTATTCATGACATAATTTAAATTTATTCATATCTGAAAACAAAGATAGGAAATGAACGGATGACGGACATGACGATTCTTGCCAGATATGGATACTAACGACAAATAGACCGGATGCATACATTTTTGACGAAAACACATACAAAAAAGTAGAATCGCCAAACTATTGTAGCTCCTCCGGTACCTTTATATTCTTACAGTCTTTTAAATGAACCGCAGAAAGTTCACTGAATGGAGACTGCAATGTCGAATTAATAATCTCCAGTCCATTCACATCGTCCGCAACGAAAGCATATCTTTCTTCTTCATTACCAATTATTGAAAGTTTCGTATTTATAAAACGAATATTGTCTGCATGCCGGACATAAAAACCATAAGCAGGTAACATAACCCCAAACATCCTATTCTCCGGATACTCCTCTTCAGCTTCGGGAACTTCAGCTTGAGTATCTATGATTTTGCCTCCTCCTTTCAGCCTGAAATCGATATCGCTAATTTCAACATTTTCAACACGGAGTCCTGGAACACCTGTAATGGAACTCGCAACATAACTTACAGAAGTTGCCGTAATATTCTTTATTTGTATATTCTTCAAGTATGAGTTGTCTGAATGCTTACGTCTACCCAAACGAATAAAGACAGGAGTCTGAACATCTTCCATTGTCAAATCAGAAATCATAACATCCTCCATGAAACCACCATCTACAACCTCAAGTGCCATCCCTGCAATACCTGTTATGGGATTAGTAACACCAGGCACACGCTTTTCCCAAAAACGCAACAAAGACTTGCTACACTTATGAAGAATGCAATCAGAAACCCTGATATTACGAAAACCTCCTGCACTGGCAGTACCGAATTTAATATAGTTACAGTTAGAAGAAAGATTACAATTTGTCACTGTTATATTTTCAACTACATAATTCGGATCTTCACTTTTAAAACAAATTGCATCATCATCCGTATCAAGCACACAATCTCTAATGGTTACATTCTTGCTTTCAATGTCGAATCCGTCATTATTCCAATTTGCATGTCCTTCTACATAAACCTTGCTTATATCGACTCCATCACAACGAACAAAACGGAATGTCCAAAATCCCGAATTCGATAATTTCACCCCATTTACCTTCACCTTATTACAATCAAGTAAAAGTACCAAAGTAGGCCGATTGGGCGCATCATTACCTTGATTAAAAGCAGCACCATTACCGTCTATCTCACCTCTACCTATAATAGATATATTATCTGATTTTTCCGCAAATATTAAAGCCTTACGCCTCCCTTTATCCGGATAATCTGAAATATTCCTACTTCCTATGATTTTTGAACCTTCTTCCAATTTTAAAGTTACATTCTTTTTCAGTACAATAGTTCCCGTTAAATATTCACCCGCGGGCAAAGAAACTATCCCACCTCCATTTTTAGAACAATCATCAATGGCCTTTTGAAGACCACGGGTCGTTATAGTTTTGCCATCTGCATAAATTTCATATTCATCAATCGCTACATTTGAATTACCATGTTCTTTGCCTGTACATGAAAAAAATAATGAGATAAAACATAACAGACTATATATAATCATATTTTTCATCATACCAATCCTTTAAAAGGATGAGACTGTGACAAAATTGTTTTTTGGCACAGCCTCATCACATTCATTCATTTTAATTAGTAGCAGGAGCTACTGTTATCGTCCATTGTTTTACAACTGTTCCTCCCGGTGATGTTACAGTATATGTCCTCGGACTTGAATAGTCTTGAAAACCTACAGCCATACCCGGAGTTAAAGTGGCACCGGCAGATATGGTTGCTACCATTTTGAGGTCTGTAATATCTGCGTCCGCTTTCAAAGACACAGTAATGGCACCTGCTTCAGAATCAATCTGAGTTTTATCACTCATTACAGCTTCATTCCTACCATATAATGTTACATTAGTAATCTCGGCCTTCTCGTATGCCGCATCCACTGTATAGTCATCATCTCCACATGACATTAAAGTAAATGTCAAAGCAATAAACATAAAAAATAATATTTTCTTCATATTGTCCACTCTCTTAAATTATACAATTACCACATCGGATTCTGGTCTAAATTAGGATTCTTATCGCGTGCTGATTGAGGTATCGGCAGTAAATAATCACGAGGTGCCATAAACGTTTTTTTAGCAACAAAAACCTTTTCATAAGTAGGAACTACCGATCCATCCAATTGCTTCACATAAGTAACAAGACAACCTTCCGCATCTTTATTCAACACCTCTTCTCCTATTTTCCAACGCTGGATATCAAACCATCTTTTACCTTCAAGCGCCAATTCTACACGACGTTCATGACGAATGCGTGTTCTCATCTCATCTTTATTCAAGCCACTCGGAAGACCTGGTAATCCTGCACGGGCACGAATTTCATTGATAGCGCTATATACCTCATTTGTAGGTCCATTTACTTCATTCTCAGCTTCTGCCAATGTTAACAAAACTTCAGCATATCGCAACACAATAAAATTGTGGCCACCACCAACACCACGTCCGCGATTATCATATCCACAAAGCACTTTCTCATTCATATATTTGCCAATGTAATATCCAGTCTTTGTACATGAAGGTTTATCAGCACTATACATGCCATTAGGATTCTCCTTCAAATTCAGATTGGTTGGAGTATTTTGAGCAGTATATAAAATTTTATTTTTCCAAGGCTTACCATTATAGTGAAGAGTTGCATAGAAACGTTTATCCCGATTTTCATATGGTGCTGCCGCATGTTCAGGATTACTCCAGTCAAAGGGTTCGCCGGTTATCATCTCAAATTCATCCGCCAAACTTGCAGTCGGGTGATCTTTACTCCAACCATATTCAGCCGGTGTTCCCGGCTGGGGAGGCGCCAACACAGTCTGGGCACTTGACCAACGATACGGATATGCGTATTGGATATCAAATATAACCTCACTGTTATGTTCATTTTCCTCATAGAACATTTCCGCAAATCCTTCTTGATACAAAGAATAGGTTCCTTTTAAATCACCATTTACTAATATGCGAGCTGTTTTAGCCGCATCTGCATAATATTTAGCATCAATGACACCACCGGCATACAAATAGGTAGCAGCCATCATTCCTAAAGCCGCTCCTTTTGTTGCGCGTCCCAATTCTTCATCAGAAACAGTTATCGGCAAACGCTCTGCAGCTTTTTGAAAATCAGAAATAATAAATTGTAAAGTTGCTTCAGGAGTGGCACGTGCTAAAAATATATCATCTGTATTACGATCAAGCGGTTTATCAATCAATATAGCGCTGCCATAATAACGGAAAAGTTCCAGATAAAACATCGCACGTAAAAAATAGGCATCTCCTATTAAACGTTCCTTTACTTTTTCAGAAAGTGGAGAATCTGACAGATTCTTTAATGCAATATTAGCCCGACGAATAGCGGTATATCTATTTCCCCATCTATCAAGTGGCGCAGAAGAGGAATTAAAATCAAACAAATTCCATTTATTTGAATCTTTTTCACCAATCTGGATACAGTCATCTGTAAACAAGATGTCCAGTGCATGATCATTCAATCCATTTACTTTATAATAGGTTCCATCCAGTTCTCTATATACTTTACTCATGAATAACATTGCACTTGACTCTGTCAACCATATTCCTTCATCCGTTACAGAGGAAGTAGGTTTAATATTGTCCATAAAATCTGTGCATGAAGAATTCAGCAAAAGTAGGGAACAAAAGATACTATATATTACTTTTTTCATAACTACAATTAATTAAAAGGTTACATTTACACCAAATGAACTGATAAACTGCTGAGGATACGAATTAAACGCTTGATTTTCAACATCAAAATCATCCGGCATTTTACTATAAATAGTCCACAAATTATAAAAATCCGCATATAGACGCAAGCTTTGCATTTTTGCTTTTTTCAATAATTCAGGCTTAAAAGTATAACCGATTTGTAATGATTTTAACTTTACGTAGGTAGTGTTTACCATCCAGTAAGAGGACGTTTCATAGTTTTGATTACGCATAGAAGCTGACAGACGAGGATATTTGGCATTTGGATTCGGATTAGATTCGGTCCATGAATCCAAATGTTCACGACGTGGATGAATAGCATCTCTGAAAGGATAACGCACGTTTCGGTCTCCATTGCTACCCAAATAATAATCAGACCCACCTGCTCCCTGGACAAACATAGACAAGTCAAAATTCTTATACTCTAAACGGAGATTATATCCCCACATCACTTCTGGTGTCTCATTAAAACCGATAATCACTTGATCTTCACTGTCAATCTTTCCATCGCCATTAATATCTACATATTTAATATCACCCGGCAATACACCTTTTTGATAAGCCCAATTATCTATATCTTCCTGGTCTTTGAATAATCCGGCAGCTTTATATCCCCATGTACGTCCACTAGGTTGACCTGTTTTACGCTTTCTTGGGTTATTCTTTGTACCTGCAGCTTCACGGATTTCAATTTGTTTATCACGAGTAAACCCAAAAGAGAACGTATTAGTCATTTTCAGACCACAATTAAATGTATAATGACTACCTAGTGAGGCATCAAAACCATATCTTTCATCTTTACCTGCATTCTCTTTCGCTAATCCTACCCCGTATTCTGTAGAAACAATTGCATTAGGACTCAATATTTTATCAGAACGTTTATCACGATATACATCAAATTCTGCAAACAACAAGTCATTCCACAAATTAATATCCAAGCCGATATTAGCTTTCCATACACTTTCCCAAGTCAAAAAGAGGTTCGGTTCCGCTCCCTCAGACAATGCCTGTAATTGAACAGGGTCTTTACCAAACACAGCTCCACCTTCTATCTTATATTGAGCCAAGTAAGCAAAAGCATCTCCTACAGGATTACCAGATTTACCATAAGACGCACGTAACTTCAAATTATTGATAAATGAAAAATTATCTTTAATAAACGGCTCTTCCGAGAGTCTCCAACCAACAGACGCAGAAGGGAAAAATGCACTTCTACGATCAGGAGCATACTGGTAAGTTTGGTCATAACGTCCTGCTAATTCAAGCATATATTTCTGGGCATAATTATAATTCAAACGCATAACATAACCTTGCTGACCAAAACGGCTTGTAGTACCGGAGTTACTGATAAACTCTGCAATAGGACTTCCCATATTTAACTCTGGAATCCAAAAATCATAGTTCTTTCTTCCAGCTTTAGTTTCAAAAATATTTCCCCATCTTCTTTCAAATACCCCCAACAGGCCTACCTCGTGTTTCCCAAATGTCCTTTCATAATTCAAATGAGCTTGGATTGTATAGTAAGTCCATTGCTTATTTGTTACATTTAAAGATGGTTTTGCTTCACCGCCTTGTTGTTCTTCTATTTCTCCTGCATCATTATACGCATAAGCAGTAAAAGGATATTGCCATTCTTTTGCATCATATATCTGACGGTCGTAACTAAATAACGCCTTTGCAGACAATCCTTTCAAGAAAGGTAATTGTTGGTCCAAAGAAACTGTTATATTCTGAAAGTTATTATTATATGTCTTATCTGCGCCATCATGAACACCCATATACATACTTGAACCGCCCCCTTGCATAGCAGGTTTACCACCTACCATATTAGGTACAGTCGGAGCGCATAAGCGATATAAATCTTCCATCATCTTCTTGCCATCATAATAATGGCTTTTCTTTGTATCATAGGCTAAATTGATATCTACACTAACCTTTGTAATATCTATTGGGTGGAAATCAACATTTGAGCGTAGATTGAACCTGTCATATCCAGTATCTTTCCCCATCATACTACCTTGATACATGTAGCCAAAAGAAGCGAATGCATTAATGTATTTATTTCCACCACTTAATGACAGATTATGACGAGTGGTTGTAGTAGTCTTCATGTATTCGTCCATCCAATCTGTATTTTTATACCGATCATCAGTCCCATCCTTGTATTTTTGCAGTATTTCAGCACTATACATTTCTTTTTCACGTCCGTCCATCTTCAACGCTTCATTGTACAAAGTCAAAGCATCATAAGCATTCAAGAAATCAGGTATATTCATTGGCGTCTGAAAACCTACCGAACCATCATATGTCAAAGAAACTTTTCCTTCTTTTCCTCTCTTTGTATTAATCAAAATCACACCATTAGCTCCTTTCAAACCATAAGGTGCGACAGCAGCAGCATCCTTCAAAACTGAAATAGACTCAATATCTGCCTGATTTACTTTCTCCCACGGACGTTCAATGCCATCTACCAATACCAAAGGCTTATTACCACGCAATAATACAGTTGCTGCATCTTTACCTGGTTCACCAGAAGTCTGCCGGGTAATAATGCCCGGAATCTGCCCTCCTAACTGGTTGGAAACATTTGCCACCGGAGCTTTGATTTTATCTCCCTGGACAGTGGCTACCGCAGAACTCATTGTCATACGTTTCTGAGTACCGTAACCAACAATAACGACTTCATCCAACAGTTTAGAATCTTCCTGCAATGTAATAGTTAAAGGAGTTCCAACCATTGCTTTCAAAGTCTGAGTCTGAAAACCTACATATGAAACTTCAATTGTCGGATTAGAATCATCAACAGACAAGCTAAAATTACCGTCTATATCAGAGATAGCACCTTGAGCAGTACCTTTCACTTTAATGGTTGCACCGATAATAGCTTCACCTCTGGCATCAAGAACTTTTCCCGTCAATTTTTTTGTTGTTTGTGTAATCCCTTGTGTATTTAATACAGTGCTGTGAGTTTGACTGTCTTCAACAGCATACGCCCTGGTAGCTGCAATAAAGCCAAACGACAAAAATGCCGCCGTTAAAATTGATTTCTTAGTAAATGGCATGAAATCTTCCAGCCAGTAATATCTAAGAATCATTTTCTTTTGAACATTAAGTTTTTCTTGCATAATTGTGTATTTTAATATTAGAAATAGTTATAAAACCAAATTGAAGAAAAATAAATTTGATCAGATTATCTTCTTATCATACTAAAATCAAGGAGGATGTTTTTCCATATTTATATTGTTTTTTAAAGGTTAAACAAATACTTTCCATTTTTCGAGAAAGGAGTGGGTAAATCATGTTTTTACAATCCTTACCCCCTCTCTCTTTTACAATCTTTACCTTAAATACCAATGAATGTACGATTAGGAACTTGTTATCCTATATTGTTCTCATCACAAAATTAGCCTATCAACAAAGCCTTTATATGCCCAATCCTGTCATTAATATAGTGAATATAGACATGGCTTTAAAACGTACATTTTTGACAACATCCAATACAGGGAAAGACTAATCCATGAATAATAAGCACATTATTCAAAAGCACATCGCAGGGAAAAGTTGCAGAAACAGCCTATCAAAGCCTACGAGTGAATATCCACATCCACTCGCAGGCTTTGAACTGATAATAAAAGACAGATATATACTGAAAAAATAGAGCTAAAACATTTACTTGCGTATCTCAAAATGATAGGTTCCAGTGGTTAAGGTTATAGCTTCCTTTGGTACCACATCATTCAAATTGAGCTCTTTACATTTCACCTTATGAAATGCAGTTATATATAATGATGCAGTACAATTTGAAGGAACTGTTACCGTATAACTTATCTTATTCTTATTTTGTCTCCAGGAAGAGACAATCTCCCCATACAAAGAAGTATGCCTTGCTTCAAAAGTATCCAGTCCGGACACGAAATTAGGTTTCAATATTATATGTTTAAAACCAGGCGATAAAGGGTCTGGCAATATTCCACCTAAAGCCTTATAATACCAAGCGCTAATTTCACCAAACATAATATGATTCAATGAGATATCTTTTTTACCGTCAATACGCCAATTCTCATAAAGAGTGGTTGCCCCATTTTTTATCCACCATCCCCAAGACGGATAAGTTTCTTTAGATGCCAATTGATAGGCAATATCCACATACCCATTCATGCTTAAAGCATTTAAAATAGTCTTGCTTCCCAATAGGCCAACATCCATAGTTCCATCTTTCCTGACCTTCTCTGCCAGTTTTCCGGCAACTAATTCCCTCATATCCTCAGGAACAATATTCCAATATAGAGGGGCACTTAATTCCGTCTGACTTCCGCTACAATAAATACCGGTTTTTCTATTTAAAAAACGAGTATTGATAGCATCTTTTATTTCCTGAGCCAAATCTGAATATTTTTTGTAATCGGCTTCCTTATTTAATAATTTCGCAGCTTTGGCCAATATATCCGTATCTACATAATAATATATAGATGATGTCAATGCCTTTTCCGAACGGGACTTAATAGGAATCCAATCTCCCAGCCCCCAATCCGTTATACCGTCGGGATACATATACCGCAAATGATCTACATATCTTTTTATATTATCATATACAGATGCGAGCAGATGTATATCACCATAAAATAAATAAATATTCCAAGGAATAATAGCTATCGTGCTGGTCCAGTCAACTCCATTCCCCCAATGATACCCCCATCCTCCGGTAGGAATAATAGCAGGAAGCACTCCATTGGGAGCCTGTTCATCCTGATGATCAGCCAGCCATTTCTCATAAATCGTGATTCCGTCATAATTATAGAGTGCCGTTTCAATTGCTATATGCGCATCTCCTGTCCACCCATTTTTTTCCCTTTGAGGACAATCTGTAGGATACCCAAACAGATTTGATAAATAAGATGAATTCGTAGCCTTCCAAATTTTATTCAAAAGTTCACAGGAAGAAGATATTTTTCCTACGGATGCCACATCGCTATGCATAAAATAAGCTTTCAAACTGTTTTCTGAAAGTTCAACCGGTTCATTTGTTGATATCTCGACATATTGGAATCCTTTATAATTAAACCGTGCACGAAAGGTACCTTCACCCGTTTCGCCCAATATGAAAATATCTGTCTGAAATGGGTCTGAATCATCTTTGGGACGATAATGATAATCAATATTCGACATATCAGCCTTGTTATCATCCCCTATTCTTTCCGAATGGCTTAAACGAATTTCCGTTCCTGGCTTTCCTTTTATTGTCAGCTCGCTAACACCTGCTATATTTCTCCCAAAATCAAACAAATAGCTATAAGGAGAGGATTTTATCATTGATACAGGATAAAGGGTTTCCACGTCTCGGACAGGCTCCATCTGTTGTGATCTGATTACACGTGAAGGGGCAGAAGTACAACTTACATTTTTCCATGCCTCATCATTAAAGTCCGGAGTATTCCATCCCACCTGTTCCAAACGTGCATCATAATGTTCAGCCGTATAAATGCTGTTAAAAATAACCGGACTTAAAGAGGTCTTCCAGTCAGAACCGGTAGAAAGGAATTCCACATTACCGTCATCATACACGACACGTATATCCATACAAAATTTAGGCCGGCCACGCCATGGAGCCTGATCAAAATTCCATACTGCGGTAGATTGATGATTATACCACCCGTTTCCCAGTAACACTCCAATGGTATTATCGCCGTGCTTCAACATACCCGTTACATCATGTGTCAAATACAAAGTGCGTCTATCAAAACGGGTATAAGCAGGATCTAAACGATGGTCACCAATCCTTGCCCCGTTGATATAGAGTTCATATAGACCTGCAACGGCAATATAGGCACGTGCACTTTTAATCTTATGCTTTATTTCAAAATTCTTTCTAAAATAAGCAGCCGGTTTTAGATGAATATTATGAGTATCTGATATCCAGTTACCTTTCCAGTTGCATTCATCCATAACTCCTGTTTCAAAATAAGTGATGCCACTGTGATAACGGTTTCCAGAGGTATCCCACACGTCCACTTTCCAATAATATCGCGTATAGGGTTCCAAAGGCTCCCCCGAATAAACTGCCAGGACATCAGAAGAGAATATCTTGCCTGAGTCCCAACAATTCCCGGATCCATGGGAAACTGCTACAGAATCTGTCCCTACAACTATCCGGTATATTTTCTGGCTGTCAACCCCATCAGGCAGTCTCCAAGTCAATCGCGGAGAAGAGACATCCACTCCCAACGGAACCGCCAGATACTCACACCTAAGATAATCCACTTCCATTGCATATAAGGATAACTTTAACGCTGCTAAAAAGAAGAAAAACAATATACGCTTCATAATAGAACCATGCTTTGATTATAACCACAAAAATAGGTTATATTACACATATTATTATTCTCACGTCTGCCAATAATATAGTTAGCACCTCTCCGGATGTAGTCATCCTTGCCACTTTTGTATTCTCTTTCGCAACTATACATTGCTTGCGCAATCTTGCCCAAAAGAAAAAGTATTTTTTTTATTCATAAAATAAAAAATAGATATATTTGTGTTCGGTAAGCATATCAAAATCGAGATAATACTTATGAAAAAACATTTCACTTTACTATTGTTATTACTATATAGTATAACAAACAATATTTACCCATATAATCTTAGGCAAATCAGTAACCGTGACGGACTATCCAATAGTTCGGTTACTTGCTTGTTTCAAGATGATGAACGTTTTTTATGGATTGGCACATACGATGGGCTTAACATGTATGACAGCCGGAATATCTACATATATAAGCCTGACATCAACAACCAAAACAGCTTATCAAGTAATGTGATTAAAAATATTATTGAAACAGATAGTATTTATTTATGGATCAGCACCAAATGGGGATTGAACAAATTGTCACAACAAAGTAATGTCATTGAAGAATCATATAACGAATTTGGCGAAAACTCTTATATGGCAAAAGACAGCCATGATAATCTATATATACTCAGCAAGCCAGATGTCATATCTTTATACTCAAAGATTGAAAATAAATTCATAGATCTTCCTGTTCAAAAAGGGATAGAACACAATACGGTTTCGGGTATGTTAATAGATGCACAAGACACTATATGGATCAATCATCAAGGTGTCCTGGAGAGATATACCGTTTCTTATGCATCATCCACACAGCCTCAAATCAAAAGACACTCAGACTTCAAGCATACACATCCTATTGAATATGCATTTAATCATAACAATAGAATTATATTTGTCGATTCCGCAGGTAAGATTTATTGTATTACTCAGCATGGGGTCAGATTCATAAAAGACCTACATCAATTAATCAATGAAAGTGGAGAAATAGGGGCTATCATTTTCGACAATGAAGATCTGCTTATTGGATTCAAGACAAATGGCCTTATTCGACTTGATGCTTCAAAAAACTATGAGATAGAAAAAATAGAAATCAATTGCGGTGTGTTTTCATTATGGAAAGACGAACAACAAAACATCATTTGGATTGGCACAGATGGCCAAGGCATATATGCGTGGACCAAAGATGAACACACACTTAATAACATATCATTGAGCCAATTGCCCATAACGAAAAAGCGACCTATCCGGGCTATTCATACCGACCATCAGCACACACTGTGGTTGGGGACCAAAGACAATGGTATCATTAAAATAAGAAATTATGATACGATAAAAGAATATTCAACGACGAATATATCCCACTTCACCATTCATGACGGATTAACAAACAATGCCGTTTTCGCTTTTGCCCCAAGCAAGACGCATTCCATCTTATGGATCGGTTCTGATGGGCCAGAGCTAAATTACTATTCCTATAAAGACAAGAGAATACATACACTTATCAATAATACGCCCACAAGAATTGCCAGAGTACATTCTATGAGTGAAACATGTGATTCCTTATTGTGGGTCGGTTCAGGAAGCACCTTACTTAGAATTAGTTTCACTGTTCACGAAAATACCATTAAAGCTGAAAATATACGAGCGGTCTATTTTAGAGTCCCCAATAGGCAACAATATAACCAGATATACTCCATTTATCCTGAAAACGACTCCATCCTCTGGATTGGCATGCGAGGTAATGGTGTTATACGTTTAAATACCCAGACGGAATCCTACCGGCTCATTACTTTTGACAAGAATGGCATCGCTCCGATGAATGATATTCTTTGTATTCATCAAGACAAGAACAAAAACATGTGGATAGGCAGCAGTTATGGATTGACCAAACTCAAGATACTTCCCAATGGGGAATATGACTATATAAACTTCAATGAGAATGCAGGGCTGCCCAACAATACTATTCATGGAATAGCAGAAGACCCTCAGGGTAATTTATGGCTCAGCAGTAACACAGGGCTTATCCTGTATAACCCGATAAAGAATTCTTTCCGGATTTTCAATCATAAAACGGGATTAAAAGTAATAGAATTCAGCGATAATGCTTTTTTCCAAGATAACATTCAAAACAGATATTTTTTTGGAGGAGTAGATGGAATCGTATGGATAAAAAATGAAGAAAGAAACAAGAAAGAATTTACTCCGGAAATATATTTCACCAAACTTAAAATTTTCAATAAAGACTACAATATAGCCAATTTTAAGAGAACTAAAGGAGATAAGGACGCAATTATCTTAAATCATGACCAGAATTTTTTTTCCGTCTCTTTTGTAGCTATGGATTTCATCAATGGAGAAAACAGCAGGTATTCGTATAAATTAGAAAACTTCAGCGATGTGTGGATAGACACACATTCCAACGAAGCCCAATTCACTAATATCCCCCCTGGAGATTATTATTTAAAGGTAAAATACAATGATGGAAGCAACAATAATGAAAATCTAACTCAAAGTATCCATCTGATAATTCTTCCTCCATGGTATCAGTCCGCCCTTGCTCAAATAATATATGTATTATTGACCATCGGCATGGGATTAGGTATATTTAGATATATCCGGTGGAAATACGAACGAAGAAAATCTTCCATAACCAGAAGATTGAATGAAAAATATAAAGAAGAAATGTATGAAGGCAAACTACGCTTCTTCACCAATATTACACATGAATTTTGCACACCGCTAACTCTAATCTATGGTCCCTGCGAAAGGATACTCCATTACGAACACAGTGATGTATTCATAAAAAAATATGCCCAGATTATTAAATCAAATACAGAACGCCTTAACAGTCTGATACAGGAAGTCATCGATTTCCGCCGCATGGAAACCGGCAACCAGATATGTCATATACAAGAATTGAACATCAGTGAACTGGCAAACAAGATCATAGAATCATTTGACGAACTGGCAGAGCAAAACCATATCCATCTGGAAACGGACATCGTTCCGGATATCACATGGAAGAGTGACAACAGTGGCTTTACAAAAATTCTGAATAACCTTATCTCCAATGCCTTTAAATATACCCCTGAAAATGGTAAGATTCGCATTTATATAAACACTTGCGGCAATGAACTAAATATCAGAGTTTATAATACGGGAAAAGGTATCAGTAAAGAAATTATCCCGCTTATTTTCAACCGCTATAGTGTACTCGATAATATCAAAGAGAACAGCATCAAAGGTTTGTCATCCAGAAACGGCTTGGGGCTTGCCATATGTCAAAGCATGGTGGAACTGCTCCAAGGTACCATTGAAGTAAAGAGTGAAGTCAATAAGTATGCTGAGTTTATAGTCAAGCTGCCTCTTCTTGAAATCACAGAACCATTAGAAAACACACCAAACAACTCTTCTATATCCGAATCGTCAAGAATGGATGCAGAGATAAGAACAGCCGAAGAAACCATTGCGGCGAAAGAGCCCAATCAGCCGGAATCTACCATTCTGATTATTGATGACAACAAAGAATTATTGTGGATGCTAAAAGATATACTTTCTGATGAATATTCCATTCTGACAGCAGAAGATGGGGAAAAAGGGTTGGCCATATTAAAACAAAAGACTCCAGATCTTATCATTACAGATATCATGATGCCCAAAATTGACGGCATAACGCTCACCAAGCAGCTTAAAAGCAATAAACATACAGTACAAATCCCATTAGTTATTCTTTCCGCCAAAAACACTACAGATGAGAAAATAGAGGGAATCGAATCCGGTGCCGATGCTTATATACCCAAGCCTTTCAATACCCACTATCTAAAAAGCATCATTAAACAACTGATAAAAAAACAAGCTGAGCTAAAACAGTACTATAATTCTGCGGCAAGTGCTTTTGAATTCAGTGGCGGGCAACTTCTACAGAATGAAGACAAAATGTTCCTGCAAACTGTCATAGAAATAATCAACAACAATATTGACAATACAGAATTCGGTCCTGATGAGCTTGCCGAATCCATGCAAACCAGTAGCAGAAATTTATACCGTAAATTTAAGCATCTGAACCAACTACCTCCGAATGATTTTATTAAAGAACAGCGAATCGGCCATGCTGCAAAACTATTATTGACGACCACATTGACCATACAAGAAATCATGTATCGGACGGCATTCACCAGCCGTTCACATTTTTATAAGGAGTTTACGAAACACTTTAATCAAACTCCGAAAGAATATAGAGAAACAAATAAACAAAAAGACAACTCTCTGAACTAAAGCAGCCCAATACTGCAATTTCTACAGATAAACAGAAGGAAACCACATGATGAGATTTTCAACAATGCCCGACAGGCCATTATGGTATAAATGTAGCAGGAACAGGAAATCAAGAAATTAAAATCAAAGAAGCTACTGTGAATCAGTAGCCTCTTTGACGATATCGTGGACCTGGAGGGAATCGAACCCTCGTCCAAACGAGGAAATCATAAGCTTTCTACATGCTTATCTTTGCCTGAATTTTCGTGTTACGGCAGAACCAAAGCCATCAACCGTAACCTTATCCTCTAAATTTTCATCCGCGCCACGAGGCTGGCACTGACTATCCCCGATTTGACTGCACCACTTTACCGGAATGCTTCGGAGCAACAGCTTCCGAGTGATGTCACGTCCCAGCACCTGGTGCCGGGATTAAGCTTCAATCTACTATACTTCGATTAAGCAGCGAGAGCGTAATTGTTTTCGCCAGATAAAATTTTGAAGACTGAGATTTAAGTGCCAATCGACGACGCACTGCATGCTTACTTACCATTTCTGCCCGCTGTCAAATCCAGTCAAGCCCATGTTCTTATCCATGATGCACAGGATATATCCTGCTTCACCGCTGCAAAGATACGAAATCTTTCGCATATATGGAAAATATAAGAAGCAAATACGGATTATTTTGCACCTGTTTTACGATAAGAATCACCTATCTTTGTGCCAAAGGAAAAATAGATCACCATGAGAAAACTGATTGCAGCCGTCCTATTGCTAAGCAACAGCGCTTTGCTTACGGCACAAAAAACGATGAAAGTACCGGCAACCTATAAGCCGACGAAAAGTGAAATGTATCATAAAGGTTGGATTGACTTCAACAAGAACGGGGTAATGGATGTATATGAAGACCCCGCCGCTACTGTCGATGCCCGTGTCGAGAATCTGCTGAAGCAGATGACACTGGACGAGAAGACCTGCCAGATGGTCACCCTTTATGGCTACAAACGAGTATTAAAAGATGCCCTGCCCACTCCCGAATGGAAACAAATGCTATGGAAAGACGGCATCGGGGCCATTGACGAACATTTGAACGGTTTCCAGCAATGGGGACTGCCTCCCTCGGACAACGAAAACGTCTGGCCCGCTTCCCGCCACGCATGGGCCTTGAATGAAGTGCAGCGTTTCTTCGTTGAAGAGACCCGTCTCGGAATCCCTGTAGATTTCACCAATGAAGGTATCCGGGGAGTGGAAAGTTACAAGGCCACCAACTTCCCCACCCAACTGGGACTGGGACATACATGGAACCGCGCACTCATCCATAAGGTAGGGCTCATCACCGGACGTGAAGCGCGTATGTTGGGCTATACCAATGTCTATGCTCCCATTCTCGACGTAGGGCGTGACCAACGTTGGGGACGTTACGAAGAGGTTTACGGAGAATCGCCCTACCTCGTAGCCGAACTGGGCATCGAAATGGTACGCGGACTGCAACAACATGTAGCGGCTACCGGAAAACACTTCGCCGCATACAGCAACAACAAAGGCGCCCGTGAAGGCATGGCACGCGTTGATCCGCAGACGTCTCCGCACGAAGTGGAGAATATCCACATCTATCCCTTCAGAAGGGTCATCAAGGAGGCCGGACTACTTGGAGTCATGAGTTCATACAACGATTATGACGGCATTCCCATCCAAGGAAGCTACTACTGGCTGACCACCCGCCTGCGTGATGAAATGGGGTTCCGTGGCTATGTAGTATCGGACAGTGATGCCGTGGAATATCTTTACACCAAACATGGTACTGCCAAAGACATGAAAGAAGCTGTACGCCAAAGTGTGGAAGCCGGATTGAATGTACGCTGCACTTTCCGTTCTCCCGATTCATTTGTACTCCCTCTCCGCGAGTTGGTGAAAGAGGGCGGACTGGACGAAGAAACCGTCAATGACCGCGTGCGTGACATTCTCCGGGTGAAATTCCTGATAGGGCTGTTCGATGCTCCCTACCAGACCGACCTTGCCGGTGCCGACAAGGAAGTGGAAAAGGAAGAAAATGAAGCGGTAGCCTTACAGGCATCCCGCGAGTCCGTTGTCCTGCTAAAGAACGAGAACAGTACATTGCCATTGAATATCAATACGGTAAAGAAGATTGCCGTGTGCGGTCCCAATGCCGATGAAGACGGTTATGCACTTACCCACTACGGTCCTCTGGCAGTGGAAGTCACTACCGTACTGAAAGGCATCCAGGACAAAGTGAACGGCAAAGCCGAAGTACTTTATACCAAAGGTTGTGACTTGGTAGATGCCAACTGGCCCGAAAGTGAGATCATAGACTATCCTCTGACACCCGACGAACAGGCGGAAATAAACAAAGCCGTAGAAAATGCCCGTCGGGCGGATGTAGCTGTGGTTGTACTGGGCGGCGGACAGCGTACCTGCGGTGAGAACAAATCACGCAGCAGCCTGGATTTGCCCGGACGCCAATTGCAATTGCTACAAGCCGTACAAGCCACAGGAAAGCCCGTGGTACTGATACTTATCAACGGCCGGCCGCTGTCTGTCAACTGGGCGGACAAATACGTTCCCGCTATCCTTGAGGCATGGTATCCGGGTTCCAAAGGAGGAGTAGCCCTCGCCGACATTCTGTTCGGAGACTATAACCCCGGAGGTAAACTGACTGTAACTTTCCCGAAGACCGTCGGACAAATTCCTTTCAACTTCCCCTGCAAGCCTGCCTCGCAAATAGATGGCGGAAAGAATGCGGGACCGGACGGTAACATGTCGCGTATCAACGGTGCACTCTACCCCTTCGGCTATGGATTGAGCTACACTACATTTGAATATTCCAATCTTGAAATCACTCCCAAAGTCATCACGCCCAACGAAAAAGCGACCGTCCGTCTGAAAGTCACCAATACCGGGAAATACGCCGGAGACGAAGTGGTGCAACTTTACACCAGGGATGTGCTGAGCAGCGTCACCACTTACGAAAAGAATCTGGCCGGATTTGAACGCATCCACCTTGAACCGGGAGAAACCAAAGAGGTGACCTTCATTCTTGACCGCAAGCACCTGGAACTTCTTGATGCTGACATGAAGCGGGTAGTAGAGCCGGGTGACTTCGCCATCATGGCAGGGGCATCTTCCGAAGACATCCGTCTGAACGGGTTGCTGACCGTAGAAGACTATCAGACCCGCACCCAAGCCATTGAGTCCCGGAAATCGGCCAGCCGTGTCAGTGCCAGTACTAATCCGGAAAGTACAGGGAACGTACTCGACGGAAAAATCAATACAGCATGGCAAGGCAATAAAGGAGATTACATTACCTTTGCGTTGAAAAACGGAAGCAAGACGGATAAAGTGTCCATCGCCTTCACACGTGACAACAATCTGCCTGCCCATTTCGAGATACAGCTTTCGGGAGGAGGCGGACAATTCCTGACCGTATATTCGGGCACCGTCAGCGAATATGGCAAGCTGGTCTCTTATTCATTCAAAGGTACCACTGCCAGCGACCTGCGTATCGTCTTGAATGACGACCGCGTAGGAGTGGCAGAAGTGAAACTGGAATAAACTCTGTCCGCAGCGTGCGAATGCCTGTTCAAGCGGCGCGAATATATATTCAAGCCTTGCGAACATGTATTCGCACACTGTGAACAGAGATTTCTCTTAATGAAGAACAACTTTTCTCCTTATCTTGAAGCACTTTTCTATTAACATGGTGGAATTTATCCTTTCATATCACACCGCTTCTTTATAGATCCGCCTCGTCTTCCACATTGAATTCCTTGCAAAGCTTTCTTTTATCCGCATATTTCCACTAAATTTGCAGAAACCATAATCACATTGACCATGAAAACCCTTCTTTACTGCATGCTTGGATTAAGTGTAACCGCTTGTACGCCTTCAAAAACAGAAAATAAAGCTTCGGATGAACTTTCCATGTTGGTGGGTACTTATACCAACGGAACAAGTAAAGGCATCTATACCTTCCGCTTCAATCAGGAAACGGGAGCCGCCACCCCTCTCAGCGTCGTGGAATTGCCCAATCCCTCCTACCTCACTCCGTCCGAAGACGGAAAATTTGTTTATGCCGTCAGTGAAATGAACGACAGCACGGCCGCCCTCAGCGCCCTTGCTTTCGACAAGGAAACAGGAAGCCTTCGCCTGCTGAATACCCAACCGACCCTGGGTGCCGATCCCTGCTATGTGGCCACCAACGGAAAAGAAGTACTGACAGCCAACTACAGCGGCGGAACCATGTCCGTCTTTGGCCTCCGCAAGGACGGCACCTTAGCACCTGTAGATACACTGTTCATGGGTAGCGCCACCGGTCCCGACACCGTGCGCCAGATTGTACCTCACATCCATTGTGCCCTTTTCTCACCGGACGGGAAATATATTTTTGCCACCGACTTCAGTGCCGACCGCCTTCTGCGTTTCGTCCTGCATCCCAAGGATATCGTCCCCCATCTTTCTGCCGAAACGATCGACATCAAAGCAGATTCCGGACCGCGCCACCTGACGTTCAGCCCGGACGGGAAATACGCCTACCTCATTACCGAATTATCCGGCAAGGTCATCGCTTTCCGTTATGACGACGGCAAATTGGAACAGATGCAGACCATCACGGCCGATACCGTAGCCGCCCGCGGCAGTGCAGACATTCACCTCAGCCCGGACGGAAAGTACCTCTATGCCAGCAACCGCCTCCAGGAAGACGGTATCGCCATCTTTGCCGTCAACCCGGAAAACGGCACCCTGGCCAAAGCAGGCTATCAGAAAACCGGCATCCACCCGCGCCATTTCAATATTACGCCGAACGGCAAATACCTGCTTGCCGCATGCCGTGACAGCAACATTATCCAGGTGTACGAACGTGATGCAACGACCGGACTGCTGAAAGATACACACCAGGACATTGAGGTTGACAAACCGGTCTGCGTACAATTCATACAGTAAATATCCCGTGGAAAACCGGCCATAAAAGTTCCATTAGTTAATCTTTCGTAAACAGGAAGTTGAGAATAGAAGAACTTCGCTAACTTTGTTTTTTAATTCATGTGATATAAACAGATCCAACGATATGAAAAAGAAATTAATAGGACTATCTGCCTTGCTGATTGCCTGCAGCACTTATGCACAGACAGAAGTTACCGCCGGTGTAATGCGTGGCAAAGATTATGGAGTGACTTATCTGTTGCCCAAAACTGAAATCGAAATTGTCCTTCAGACCACCAAGCATACATATACCCCCGGTGAATTCTGCAAATATGCCGACCGCTACCTGCGTCTCAACAATGTATCTGCCGAACCGGACGAGTACTGGACACTGGACAAGATACAAACCCGTGTAGCCGGTGTGCCGGATAAGGAGAATGTATATTTCGTCAAGCTGAAAGACAAAACCGTAGCTCCGCTCATGGAGCTTACTGAAGACGGTATCGTACGCTCCATCAATATGCCCTTCAGCGGCCAGCAGACAGGGCCGAATCCCTCAAAGGCCGAAACTCCCGAAGCTGATCTGGATCCGCGCCGTTTCCTGACAGAAGAGATTTTGATGTCCAGCTCCAGCGCCAAGATGGCTGAACTGGTTGCCAAAGAAATTTATAACATCCGCGAGAGCAAGAATGCCTTGCTGCGCGGTGAAGCAGACAATATGCCCAAAGACGGTGCACAGCTCAAACTTATGCTCGATAATCTGAATATGCAGGAACGTGCCATGATGGAAATGTTCTCCGGTACCACAAAAGCTGAATCCAAAACATTCACGGTCCGCCTCACACCGAAAGAAATGAACAACGAAGTTGCTTTCCGCTTCTCCAAGAAACTGGGAGTAGTGGCCGATAACGACCTTGCCGGCGAACCCTATTACATCAGCGTAACCGACCTTAAAACTCCCGACATATCCGGTGTGGAGGAAAGTAAAAAGAAACTGGAAGGGGTTGCCTATAATGTGCCGGGCAGAGCCAAAGTTACTTTGACTCGGAATAACAAGAAATTGTTTGAAGAGGAACTTCCTGTCACTCAATTTGGAACTATAGAATATCTGGCACCGGTTTTATTTAATAAAAACTCTACCGTAAAAGTAATATTCGATACAGCAACAGGAGGGTTGGTAAAAGTAGATAGAGAATAAAATAAGCCCTATACACAAATGAAAGGCTGTGCAAAAGTCAAGAGTCAATACATCCTCTGATTTTGCACAGCCTTCATTGTTCCTTAATTCCGGTTTTTCAGTTTCTTTGAATGGTCAATTGGATAAACCCGTCTTTCCTCAATTGCATCACATAAGCAGTGACACGTGATTCGTAATGCTCTTCCTTCCCAAAATGATCTGCAAGCAACGAGATAATCTCCCGTACCGTACGCTTGCCGTCTATCAGGTTCCATACGGCAGTACCATGTTCTTCCAGCGTCACATGGATGTCCGGGGACATCCCTTTAGGCAACAGAAAACGTCTCATCCATTCATATTTGAAACGGGGATAGGCGAGTACAATGCACTCTCCTTTCCATTCGGCCGTAATATGTCCGCAGCGCACCGGAACAGCATCCAACAGACTGACTTTTCCTTCGGGTGTTTCCATATTATATCCGCCCATACTTATTTCTGAATATTAGGTTCTTCCAGCTTATAACCGTATTTCTTATCCGCTCTTTTCAATAACAAGGCAATGACAAGAGACAAACAGGCAATCCCGGTAAAGATACACATCGGTATTGTATAATCGTATATACTCGTCCCGTCAGGATTCTTACCCGTTATGCAATATACATCAAGCACTTTACCTATCAAGGTAGGAATACCCCACAGACCGATATTTTGAATAAAGAAAATCAGAGCATAGGCTGTCCCCAACTGGCTGACCGGAAATATCTTGGCTACTGCCGGCCACATGGCAGACGGCACCAATGAAAAAGCAATGCCCAAGACAATCATCAGCACGATAGCTACCAGCCAATATTGGATGAAAGGAATGGCATAGATGAAATGTACACCTATCAGCATGGCCGATCCCAACAACATGATAGAAGCCGACTTTCCACGTTTATCAATAAAACCGCCAAAAACAGGAGTCAGGATCAGCGCACCCAACGCCGGCAGTCCCGCAAAAGCCCCCGCTACGTTCTCATCAATACCATATTTAAGAATCATCAATTCAGAAGCAAACTTCTGGAAAGGAAATACACATGAGTAAAACAATACACACAGCAAGGCAATCAGCCAAAAACCCGGGTTACCAAGAATATTCCTCACATCCTTGAATGAAAACTTTTCTTCCTCACCTTCTGTACCGGCCGCTATAGCAGCAGCTTCCATCTGCCTGTCCAGTTTCTTGTCCATCACTGAGAAAACAAAAAAAGCAATCATACCGCCTAAAAGCAATATCAAGCCTAATAATACCGGAGTAGATATTCCCAAAGCGCGTGCCATAGGAATGGCTACAGCATAACCGGCCTGCGAACCGATACGCGCCAAAGCCACCTGCACCCCCATAGCGGTAGCCAGTTCCTTGCCTTTAAACCACTTGGCTATAATTTTAGAAACAGTGATTCCCGCAACTTCAGCCCCCACACCGAAGATAGAATATCCGGTAAAAGCAATGAATACCCCAGTTTTATAGCCCAGAATCTCGTTCACCCCAAAGAGCGTCGCATCTGCACCGGCAAGCCCGGTCATTGCGTAATATTCCAAGGCTGTTCCTCCTACCATCAGGATAGTTGCCAACTTTCCGGTAAAACGGATGCCAAAACGATCCAGAATTAATCCTCCCCAAATCAGCATCAAAAAAAACACATTCAAGAAACTATAGCCTCCTGTAAAGAAGCCAAAGTCCGTGCTTGTCCAAGCCAGGTCAGTCTCCAACATTGTCTTCAATGGAGCCACCACATCATTTACATAATAGGCCGCCATCATCGTGAAGGCAACAATCACCAACGCTCCCCAACGAGTTGCCTTGGAGTCGTTCAATTTAAGTTTAAGTTGTTCTGTCATTATATTATTTAGATTTAATAATCAAATTACATTGTTGGCAACAAAGATAAACAAATCCTTGCTTAAAAGGAAAAAGGCTGATGCCTTTCCGGGCATCAACCTTTTTCTTATTTCATTAAGCAGAAATCATCTGCACTGCACCACACTCCGCCTTATTCACCTGCAGGTTGTTCGGCAGGAGCGGCAGGAGCCGTTTCAGCAGCAGGAGTTTCAGCCTGCGGAGCAGCCGTACCTACGGGCATATTATAAGGATTAGTCTTTTCTTCCTGCTGTGCCTGTTCCAAAATCACATCTCCACCCTTAGAGGAAGAAGCAGGAACCGTATAAGCAGAAGCAATGCTGAAGACTACCATGACTGCAGCCAGAGTCCATGTCGCCTTTTCCAAAAAGTCTGTAGTCTTGCGTACACCCATAATTTGATTGGATGATGAAAAGCCTGATGCCAGACCGCCTCCTTTGGAATTCTGAATCAGCACAATGAAGCACATCAGCACAGATGCAATCACCATTAAGATAACTAATAATAAGTACATTTTGTTATTTTGATTTAGCGTTAATAATCAATTTCTCCAAAAATCTGATTTGGTCTGCAAAGTAAGCATTTTTTTTTGGATAATTCAAACTTAATTTTTTAATAATTTCAAGTGCTTTGTCATATCGGTGCTGTTTGATATAGATTTTAGCCAACGTTTCCGTGAAACAGCTGTCATCCAGTTCCTCATTGGAAGCCGTTCCGGAAGTTTTTTCTTCCTCCTCACCCTTTTCTCCGGTTTCTTCTTCAAGCATGTCTTCCGACTCTCTGGCAGGTTCCCCTTCCGCCACTTCGGGCAGACGCATATCCGCCGAGTCTCTCTTCTGAAGAAAGCCGTCTATCAACTCATGGCCCCGAAGCTTGGGGGCTTCCGCCCTATCATCCGCATGGACATCCGGCTGCCCGGCCGCTTCCTCCTGCATCAGATAAGCGGTATAATCCATCGCATAGTCCAACTCCATATTCTGTGAATGTTCCTCCGGAACGGTAGCCAGAAAGGCATCTATCAATGAAAGCGTACGGTCCACGCTAGGCTCGTCCTCCATCACTTTGGAAGAAGACAAAGAAGGTTTCTGAGACTTCAGGGCATACCTGTCACCCTCGATGAGATAGAACAGCACGCGACGGTCTGCGACGTACAATACCGCTTTGCGCAATTCAGTGCCGAAGCTGATATCGTGCATCAAATAGAGATTTTTAAGATACAGCAAACGAACCGACTGGAAATAAGGATAACGTGTCACCAAAGTACGCAGTTCATATAAGGTTTCCCTATCCAACATCTCGGGATGCTGAATCCATTGTTGCAAATGTGCAGATGTCATTCCTAAATTACCAGTTAGCTACAGTTGCGTTAAATATTTGTTCTGTAATATCTTTCACCATCAAGGTTATCAGATTATCCTGCACGGCCGTCAGCAGCTGTGAGGAATCATAAGTCTGGAAAGCAGAGAACTGCTGCTCAAAGTCTTCCTCATGATTGGTATTGTTTACATAGCGCACATTGACGGTCAATGTCAGTTTCACCTTCGAAGAATAACCGCTGGCATCCACCGACTCATTATACTGGTTGTAACCGGTTATCTCACCGTCTATTTCAAGGTCACCGCCACTGTTCACAAGCCGCAGACGAGTCTGCTGTATAAACATATCTTTCAGCTTCTGGTTAAATTCCGTAGCCAAAGGCGCATACACATATTCCGCACGATTCTGGAAATCGGCAATGGAGATAGTCTTTACCTTGCTATAGTCGATAGAGCTGATCGGAGCCAGCCCCATAGATATCCTACAAGAATATACCACACACACCAGAACTGCCAAAGCGGCAAACGGTGCTATTTTTTTAATCCAATCCATATTCTTTTATCTTTCTGTATAAGGTGCGCTCGGAGATGTTCAAATCCTGCGCCGCACTTTTACGCTTGCCGTGATGTCTCTCAAGCGCCTTCCGTATCATTTCTTTCTCCACCTCGTCCAACGAAAGAGACTCCTCCACATATTCTTCCGTATCCTGGATATCATCATCTATGGCCGGAGAGGGTTTTACCGAAGGATGTATAATCGTGGGCACACCGGATGTTACCGGAGGAGCCACCACCGGAGCATTCGGAGTATAATAGGCGGAAGCAGCAACCGCCGGAGTACTTACTACTCCTCTGGCCCGTTCCGTCATAATCTCATGCACCAGCTTCTTCAGTTCCGTCACATCCTGGCGCATATCAAAAAGTACCTGATAGAGTATTTCCCTTTCGCTTTCAAATCCTTTGGAACCCTTGACGCCAAACAATGCCGGAAGGCGTTGCGCATTATTCTGTTCCGGCAAATACCCTTTCAAAATACCGGAATTGATTTCACGGTTCGTCTCAATGATGGAAATCTGCTCCGTGATATTCTTCAACTGGCGCACATTGCCCGGCCACGAGTAAGACAGCAGCATTTGCTTGGCATCTTCCGTCAATTGAATGGCAGGCATACGGTATTTTTCGGCAAAGTCCGATGCAAATTTACGAAAGAGCAATACTACATCTTCCCCACGCTCGCGCAAAGGGGGAATTTGAATGGGAACCGTATTCAGACGGTAATACAAATCTTCACGGAAACGACCGTCGGCAATGGCTTGCGTCAAGTTCACATTGGTAGCGGCAACAATACGCACATCGGTTTTCTCTACTTTGGAAGACCCCACTTTGATAAACTCTCCGCTCTCAAGCACACGGAGCAGACGAGCCTGGGTAGGCAAAGGCAGTTCGCCGACTTCATCCAAAAAGATAGTTCCGCCGTTTGCCTCACCGAAGTAACCTTTCCGTTCACCAATGGCTCCCGTAAAGGCACCCTTCTCATGACCGAACAATTCGGAATCAATGGTTCCTTCCGGAATGGCACCACAGTTTACAGCAATGTATTGTCCATGCTTGCGCCGGCTGTACTGATGGATAATCTGCGGGAAACTCTCTTTTCCCACACCACTCTCACCGGTAATCAGCACGGACAAGTCGGTAGGCGCCACCTGAATGGCGATATCGATTGCACGCATCAATGCCTCATTGTTACCAATAATGCCAAAACGTAATTTTACTTGTTGTATTTCCGCTTTCGTCATACTATAAATCCTCTTCTACGCTATCAAGCTTCAATTTATCGCTGTCGTCACGCCTTTCGTAATATTGTTTGCGCAAAGGGTTGGCATGGGCCGCCTTATCACGCTGACGGTTACGGAACACGTCGATGGCAACATAAACTGCCTGACGGAAAGAATCTTCCGCAGCCATCCCCTTTCCTGCGATGTCATACGCCGTGCCATGGGCAGGTGAAGTACGCACCACAGGAAGTCCTGCCGTATAATTCACCCCTTCATCCATAGCCAAAGCCTTGAACGGAGCCAGCCCTTGGTCATGGTACATAGCCAATACACCGTCAAAATGGGTAAAGTTTCCCGAACCCATAAAGCCGTCCGCCGCATAAGGTCCATAGCAAAGCATTCCTTTAGCCGCCATTTCCGTCAAGGCGGGAATGATGATTTCCTGTTCCTCCGTTCCAAGCAATCCTTCGTCTCCGGCATGCGGGTTCAGAGAAAGGACGGCAATACGCGGAGCGCCAATGCCAAAGTCCTGCTTCAAAGAACGGTTGAAGATAGTCAGTTTTTCCTGTATCAACTCCTTGGTAAGAGCCGATGCAATCTGGCTGACAGGAATGTGTCCGGTTACCAACGCCACCCGGAAGTCATCTTTCATCAGAATCATCAAGGCTTTTCTGCCGTCTCCCAATTTCTGTTCGATATATTCCGTATGGCCGGGAAAGGAAAACTCCTCCGACTGGATGGTGTGCTTGTTGATAGGAGCCGTGACAATGACATCTATCAATCCTTCCCGATACTCCTCAATGGCTTTTTCCAATGCCCCGAACGCGGCCTTTCCCGCTTCCGGGTCTGGCTTGGAGAACTCCACCTTTACTTCATCATCCGTACAGTTAACTACGCTCAGACGGTTGTTCACCGCCTCCGAAGCAGAATTTACAATGCTGAAATTAGTAGGCAGGTCAAGGGATTTACGATGATATGCAGCCACTTTAGGCGAACCATATATAATAGGTGTACATAATTCAAGCATCACAGGATCTGCAAATGTTTTCAGAATCACTTCATAGCCCACCCCGTTGATGTCGCCTTGTGTAATGCCGACTCTTATTTTATTGTCTTCCATCTTATTTTTTATTATTAGTAGAATCTTTAGCGGCTACGTTCACCGGAATCTCCGCCCCTTCTTGCTTGCCGTCAGGCAACTTCAAGGTATAAAGCGAAGCCTCCATCTGACGAACCAGATTACGTTTCATTTTATCAGGTGAATAAATAAATATTTCGGATACGATAATGCGTTGGTTTGCCTTGTCCAGACGTGTATGAGACACATACGGGCCGCCCATGAAGTCCCCCTTTATACGCCACAGGCCGCGAGCCTCCAGAGCATACTCCCCTTGCACGCTGATGGGGTGCACATCGGTCATCAAGGAATCGGTCATCATATACATGCCTTCCCTTGCACCCGGAATATTGGCTTTCATCACAGAATCACGCTTATGGACAAAATATTCCTTGGTAAATGTATCCTTGTCTGTATAGGGATAAGAATAGATAACAAAGTTCTGGTCTCCGGTAGCGGCGTTCGTTCCTGCCCAGAAGAAATCTTTGCCCTCCTTTGTGGAAGTCAGTTCACCCGGTACCCAAACATCACAATCGAACATGCTCTTCACTTTAGTAGCTATATAATCGCTGTGCTTGTCTTTCAGCACGGCAATCTGCCGATTCATCTCTGCATGGGTAAAGAAGTCTATGATCACCTGTTTGTTCTCCTCTACAAACTTTTCAAAAGAAGCTTCGTCCGGTGCCTGAATATTCAGGATGGACTGCGGAGCGGCATATACATCTTTCGCATACTTGAATTTAGGCTGTGTATAGAGATCTTTGTTTATATCGACAATAATGATATTGCGGATCAGCTTCAACGTTGCATCATAATTAGCGGGAGACGTGTACATTATACGGAATGAACGTTCAGACTGGGGAAGCCCCGGCACATCAGAATCGAGCACATCAAACAAGGCCCTGCCGGCAGGACGTTCCCACACATCGGGGGCAACCACCACCAGAAGTTCGTACGCACGACCACTTGAAGTCGGAGTAAACACTCCCTTTTTGCCATTGCCGCACGAGGTAAAAAGTGCCAGCACGAGAGCCATACTTAAATAAAACAGGTGCTTTTTCATATCTCTATATTTTTAGTTTTCACAAAGCTACGAAGAATGCGTATATCCTCCATGCTAAAGTTAATAATTTATATTAATTCTTGTTTATTCTCCTCCTGCTTAGCCGTGGAAAGCATACCGCATGCGGCAAATATGTCCTCGCCGCGAGAGGCACGTATGGTCGTGAACAAACCGTGCGAAGTAAGATAATCGCGCAAAGTGGTCATCGTTTCCATATCCGCTCCTTCCAAACCTACGCCCGGTATGGCATGAAAACGGATCAAGTTGATCCGGCAGTCCAAGCCGCGCAGCAGTTTCAACAATTCTTTGGCATAGAGCAGGGAATCGTTCACGCCTTTAAAAACAATATATTCAAAAGACAGTCTGCGCTGTTTGCTAAAATCATAGTTTCTCAGCAATTCTACAATTTCCGTTATGGAGAAAGCCTTCTCGGCAGGCATCAGTTCCCGGCGTTGAAGGGGGACCGGAGTATGGAGGCTGACAGCAAGATGGCAATCGGACTCTTCAATGAAGCGCTGTAGCCCTTTCCGCAAGCCTACGGAAGAAAGGGTAATACGCTTGGGACTCCATGAATAGCCATAAGAAGCGGTCATTATTTCCAACGCTTTCAAAACCTCATCCAGATTATCTAAAGGCTCTCCCATTCCCATCATCACTACATTGGTCAGTTTGTCGCGTTCCGGCAACGAGCTGATCTGGTTGATAATCTGGTTGGCGGTCAGATTGGCTGTAAAGCCTTGTTTGCCGGTCATACAAAACTTGCAGTTCATTTTACAACCTACCTGGGAAGAGACACAGAGCGTGGCACGGTCTTCATCCGGAATATAGACTGCCTCCACGAAATGCCCCTCACCCGCCTGATAGAGATATTTCACCGTACCGTCTATAGAGCGCATGGCATCTACAGGAGCCGCAGCCCCTACTTCATAGGCATCTTTCAAATATTCACGGTGTTTCAATGACAAATTGGTCATCTCGTCGATGGAAGTCACTTTCTTGTCATAGAGCCATGAGGCAATCTGCCTGGCAGCAAAACCGGGCATCCCCAGATTCTTTACCACAGACTGCAATTCGGAAAGCGTCAAGCCTAAAAGAGGTTGTTTCTGCATATTCTAAAAGTTTTTTAACCGCGCAAAGCACGAAATTAGCAATAAAAGAATGAGAGAATGAAAGAATGAAAACAGTCATCATCATTTATTTATGCAAAGGTAAAAATAAAGTAGCACAAAGGCAATGCCACGGCCGGAAAATGAAATGTCCGGACAATGAAAAAGCCGTCCGGTGTTGCCGGACGGCTTTTCTTTCTTTTACATATTCCTATTCTTAGAAGAACAAGTAACGTTTGTCTTTTACATCGGCTTTCAGATAGAGGTCACTCATGAACTGATTTGCCATACGAGCATGCATAGCAGCCAATGTGGTTTCCTCTGTCTCCTGGTTGAATGTTTCGTTCAGCTTTTCCTTTGCATAAGGTTGAAGGACAAATACACCACCGTTACCCTTGATCGGAGCGCTCAGCTTATTCAGTTCGGCAACAGAAGCGTAAGCGCTTACCAACGGCTCGCTGGTGCGCAAAGCCGGAACATATGCAGGAGCGGCAAAAGTGACGTGCTTCACAGAGTCACTCACTGCATTTGCCATATTCTTATACTGCTCGAATGAAGTTGCATTGGCAGCTTTCATTTCAGCCATAATCTTCTCGGCTTTCTTGTCGCGGAGAATCTCAAATCTCAGCTGGTCTTTAACCAAAGCCAACGGACGATAACCTTCCGGAACGATGCTTGCCACGCCGACAACCAACATACGGTCGCTTTCGCCACATTCATACAATCCAGAAACTTCACCGGCTTTTGCCTCAAACGCCCATTTCAACGCATCTTTCGTACCTCTTACACCCCCTATTCCGTGTTCAGAGCTATACAGGTCTGTCTTATCCAAAAGTCTATAACCTGCATCTTCCGCATTGGCAGCCATTTTTTCCAACGTGTTGTTGGCAGCGATGAACTGGCTGAAGTCATTGTATGCCTTGCTGTAAGTTTCCTTGCTGAATTCAACAGGACGTTTTACAACAGCCACTTTGTATTTATCCTTGGTTGCCTTCTTGCCAGTAACCTGCAGGATCACATTGGCCTGTCCCAAAGCCAGATTAGTCAATTCATTCTGTGCCAGCGTGGTAATGGTAGTAATATACTTCAAGTTATCACCGTCAATCTGTGCACCTTCGTAATTGGCAGAAGAAATCCAGGTAGGTTCACCTGTCTGGCCATATTTTTTGGCCACTTCCGCAAAATCAGCGCCATCCTTGATTGCGTTGTAGATACTGTCCGCCAAAGATTTAGTCTTGGCAGCGTCTTCAGCCACCACTTGAATCTGGCGGAACTCGATAGAGTCGGGCAATGTAGCGGAAGCCAGTTTCTTGAAAGAATTGATCGTATTGTCGGTTACATTGTAATAAGGGCCATATACGCCACCTACCGATACGGAATCCAGACGGGCTGCGACATCAGCGGGCAGAGACTTTGCAGTATAATACAGATCCACATAAGGAACAGTAGAGCCTGTAGAACGGACGAAAGTCGTATAATCGGCAGGAGTACCGGCCAGCTGAGCCGTATATTCTTCCATTTCCTTCTGGATAGCAGCCTTGTCTTCCGGGCTTGCAGTTACCTGTACATCGATAAACTTGATGTTACGGGTCTCCACGTATTGTCTGAACTGTTCTTTCTTCTTGTCGTATGCAGCCTTCAAGTCACTATCCGTAACAGTAATCGTAGAATCGACAATAGAAGTATAAGGAATGGCAGCCAACAGCAGGTCTGACTGATCCACTCTTCCGTCAAAAGCATCCTGTGCCTCTACCGGATTGGAGAACAAAGACTTGGTAATCAAAGCCTGGTATTTCTCTTGCAGACGTGCCTGTACAAGTGACTTTTCAATAAACGACCAGAATTTATACATGGATTCGTAGTATTCCGCATATTGAGAAGGCATCTGAGCCTTATTCATCTTAGAATAATCTACAAGGAACTTCTTCAACATATCTTTGTCAAAAGCACCGGTCTGCGGGTTACGGAACGGAGTCTGCTGCAACATCGGATGCACACCGGCATCAATGATGGCCTGGAGTTCAGCTTTAGACACTGTCAATCCCAGTTTCTTCGCTTCCTTTTCAACCAGCTTGTTTTCTACATATCTTCTCCATACTTCGTCTTTGATCTGGTTGGTCTGCTCGTCGCTTAATGCGTTCATGCCGCTGGAGAATTTTATAACTTCTGTATATTCTTCTACCATTGCCTGATAATCTTGAGCGGAAACAGTCTCCCCGTTCACTTCACCTACGTCTTGTGACTGGTGTGGCTGAAGCACTTTCCACGCGTCACCTGCGATGAAAGCAAACAGCGCCAAACCAATAACAATCACCAATAAAGGTCCTTTAGACCGAATGTTTTGTAATGTTGCCATTTTAGTTAATATGATTTATTTGTTTATTATTATTTTCCTAACATGTTCATTTTAGCGCACGAAGATACAAAAAATGCTAATACGCATCTATTTATTCTCTAAAAAATTACGTCCAAACAGAATTATTCAACGACTTTCAAGCGTACCAGCTCTATTTTGGTAGCCGTCACCTTAATTATTTTGAACTGATAGCCGCCTACCGCAATCACCTCGTGTAATTTCGGAAAACTCTGATAGCGGTTTAAGATCAACCCGCCCACTGTCAGATAGTCGTCCGATTCCGGCAAGTCCAGACCGAACGTTTCATTCACCTTTTCTATCTCCAAACGGGCCGAAAGCACATATTCATGCTCCCCGATCTGCTTGCAGATATAGGATGTATTGTCGTGCTCGTCCTCAATGTCTCCGAAGATTTCCTCCACCAGATCTTCCAGCGAGACAATGCCCGACGTACCGCCAAACTCATCCACCACGACAGCAATCGTTTTCTTCTGCTGCATAAACAGTTTCATCAACTTATGCGCAGCCATTGTCTCGGGGACAATGGGGACTTCCTTTACATTATTCCGCCAATCATCCGGATTACGGAACATCTCGGAAGAGTGGATATACCCCACTACATTATCTATGTTTCCGTCAAATACAATTATCTTGGAGATTCCGGACTCCACAAACAGATTCCGCAAGTCCTCCAAGGAGGTGGTCAAATCGACCGCAACCACCTCCGTACGGGGTACGATGCAATCACGTATCTTAATATTCGAAAAGTCAAGGGCATTCTGAAAAATCTTCACTTCAGCATCCAACTCCTCCTCGCTGTCGGCATTCTCGATGCTCGACTGGATGAAATAATCCAAATCAACCTTACCGAAGGCTTTGGCAGAATCCTCCTTATTTATCTTCATGCCGAATATCCGCAAAAAGAGATAAGACAAACCGGAAGCGAACTTCGATATGGGGAATAGAATGACGTAACAGATGAACAAAAAGACCGCGCATACCCTCAGCATCAGGTTAGGGTTAATCTTGAACAACGTCTTCGGCAAGAATTCACCGGTTACCAAGATAATCAGAGTAGAAATGACAGTTTGTACCAATACCATCACAAAATGATTGGAAATCACCCCCGCCAACAAGTTGGCCTCAATGATTTGGGCCATGAGAATACCGTAAATGACCAGTGCAATATTGTTTCCCACCAGCATAGTGGAAATAAAGTTGTTGGGATTACGGAAGAAATAGGTCAAAATGCCCGATGTCACACCGGGCTTCCGTTCCATTTCAAAGCGTAACTTATCCACAGAAACAAAAGCAATCTCCATACCGGAAAAGAAGGCGGAGAAAGCCATGGTTATCAACAAATAGATGATGGTATCCATAATATCAATTGACGGTATCAGTTCTCAGGGTGTCAGCAGCAGTGGCTTCTTCATCGACATAGAAGATGCCTTCCGGCTGGCGGATAGTATAAACGGTCATTTGCTGGTTGGACTCAAAGCCGCGCCCCGTTATGATACGGTCCGGCTGTTCTATGCGTATAAACTGGTCCGAATAGACCTTCTGCTTTCTTTGATCCCAATACAGCAAATCCGTATTGAAGCGTTCGCCTTTCAGATTCTTTACATCAACATTGCCCATCAGCTTCCACAATTCTTCCTTGTTGTAAAAATAGGCCGTATCTGCCTTGATACTTGCTTCCACTTGGAACAACGAATCAAACTTCTCCAGATAGACCCCCTTCTCAAACGCCCAATAAGGAGGATTCTTACGGTCAAAGACCAGCCATTCCTCCGTATTGATGCGATAGCGGGTTATTCCCGAATCGGAAATCAATGTGGTCACTCCACGGGTGTCCATCACAGGCAAGGAGTCACGTTCGGTGATAGCAGCGCCCAGGTCTTTTTTCCGTCCCGAACAAGAAGAAAATAAAAGAAGCATAACCATTGCCCCAAGGACAATGGTTATGCTCGTATTTCTATGATAAACAACGTTAATGGGTTGTAGCGACATAGTTTTATCTAATGGTTGTAGATTCACCGATCCAACCGCCGATAGTGATACGGTCTCCTGCCTTGTAACCTAACATGAAGAGGTCCTTGGCTTGGGGAGTATGGCGCGCGTAAGTAGAAATCAGTTCATTCGCTCTGTCCGTTACACTCGGATCTACAGATTTCGCACGTTGCAACTTGTCGATGACAACAAAGTAAGTACACTTATTCAAAGCAGGCTCGTCACTCCAGTTAGGGTTCGATCCGTACATCTGGGCCAACAGGATATAAGGGTCACCATAACTTTCGTTGAAGCTGATAGCCTTCTGGCAGTAGCTTCTTGCCTGCGACAATTTCTTAGCCTGCATCAAGGCGGCAGCAGCAGCGTAAGCAATCTCAGCTTTCTTGACATTGTCTGTTTCCTTAGCCAAAGACTCGTCGAAGAATTTCACCGCATTGTCAAAATCGCCTTTCTTATAATACATGGCTGCCACACCTACCGCAGCATCGGCGGTCGGGTTGATGTTATACAAATATTCAGATGCCTTGAAATAGGCTTCGTTCTCATTACACTTCATCATTTTCAAGATGGCAACAGCCTTTTTCAAGAATACAGAGTCTGTCTTATTCTCTTCTACTTTCGGGCCATAGATATTCTGCAATGATTCACAATCGGCAACACCACTGTTGATGAACATAGCTACCAGGTTGTCTTTAATAAGCTGCAGGTTTTTCTTCTTCGCTTCCTTTGTTTCAGCGGCAATCGCATCATCCGCATACTTGGAAGCATCAATATAATCTTGGAAGAACTGATCCGTATGGTTCGTGTCAGCTTTAACCTTCTGCATAGATACATCTAAGAAAAAATGAAGTACGGCACCGTCGGATTCACCCTTTGCGCCATCTACAGACTCTTTCAACCAGGCATAAGCTTGGTTCAGATCCGGAGCCGGGGCATATTGCAAATAATCCACCGCCTTTGTGCCCAATGCAGATGCCGGGCTGGGTATTCCTGTCTTGTATTTCTTGGAAAACTCAGGAAGATATTTAATCTTCTGGTCATGCACATTCATCAATTCGTCAAAAAGCTTCTTATACTCCGCTGAGTTACGATCGTTGTTTTGTTTCATCAAACCGATCAGAATCTTCTGGGCATCCCCAAAAGTATAATATCTCAACGTAGGACAATCCTTCAGTACAGCCATACACGGAGCATAAGCATCTTTAAAATTGCCTGCTCTTACGGCTTCGTGCGAGATACTACTATTAGCATTACAATCACTCTGTGCGAAAGTAGTGGTTACTCCACCCGAAAGGAGTAAAACAGCCACAAGCGTCTTAATTTTCATTGTATTTAAATTTTAGTTGTTATATTTTTCTGTCTATTCGTTATCATCAATCGACTTTACGTTTGAAGAACCAACGTTCATTGAAGGTTACTCCAACACAGATACGCAGTGTATTCTCGTTCAAGAACGCCGCCTGTTTCCCCTGTGTCCTTACGTATTGCGCCGAAAGGCTCAAGACCGAACGGGTTCTCGGTATCGGCAAGCCGAATCCGGCTGTCAGGCCATACTCATCGGCGGCACGCTCACCGTGTATCTTATAGTAAGGCTTAGAATAATAGGCTCCCAAACGATATTTTACATGTGAAAGATAGCTTCTGCCCATCGGGTTGGGAAGGAACTCCGCACCAACCGCTATTTTTCCACGTTTACACAGCGCATCTTTCTGATTCATGAAAGTAGTCTTGTCCCAATTCTGAAACATGACATCAGCCCCCACCGTCAAACGGTCATCATATACATACGTCACTCCTATACCCAGCGTGGTAGGCAGTCCCGTAGTAATTACAGAATCCCGGGTACTGACAGTAGCTCCCGTTGTTGTATTTCCCGTCTGGTCCTGCACATAAGCATCATTGCTCAAGTTATGTCCCGGAGAGAAGACAACCCCTAAAGTAGCTGCATGTTTCTTCCCGAACTGATGTGTATATTGCGCCCCGAAATCAAGTTTATAACTCTTGATTGCCACATTAAAGGCTCTCGTAAAAGGCATAATCGACGCGTCAGACGGAAAACTTTCATACGTAGTCTGCGTTATATCTCCCCAAAGATAAGAAAAGTTTGCGCCAATGGAAAGATTTTTAATTATTTTAAATCCTGCCCCTAAGTAAAGTTGATGCAGACCGCCATCACCGGAATAAGACACGACACTTGAACTGGAGGGGACATCGGGGTTTTCCGTTGTCTTTCCCAAGTTATATCCCACATTCGAATAGGGTAACAATCCTAAACTGATAGCCGCCCATTTACTCGCACGGAACTGCATAGTTATATAATCGAAACTCGAATTTTTGGCATTCAGTTTTACCGTACCGCTACTGAAATTCGTATTCTGCAAAGAAATGCCGCCATCAAAGATGAAAGTCAATGAATCCACCGCTGTATAGGACGCCGGATTGACGAAATTGGTTTGATACTTGTCCCGCAACCCATAGGCTATACCACCCATAGCCTTGCTATTACCCGAACCTTGGTCAGCCAACTGTCCATATCCATATCGTGTATAGGGAGAATTTGTATTATTTTGAGCGACTGCCACTCCTGATAATATCGTGAGCAAGAGCACCAAAAGTGTTTGTCTATATCCTATCATTATTATAGTTTAAAATTCGATTTAATCCTTTCAACACTAAAAATCTGTCTGCAAAGATGATACTTTTTAAGTTTGTATCAAAAGAAAAATCATCGCCGCCCGTTAAAAAAACCAAAAGTTCAGGATATTTATGCTTAAGAGCCATAATGTAACCTGAAATTTCATATTCGATGCCTTTCAACACTCCGGACCGGATGGCTGTTTCGGTATCTTTTCCCATCGGAAGCAGACGCCCTTCGGCAGAAACGGACGGAAGCCTTCCGGTAAACTGATGAAGCGCCTTAAAGCGCATCTGCAAACCGGGAGAGATGTTTCCGCCATGATAACGTCCCATAGCATCAATGAACTCGTAGGTAATACAAGTGCCCGCGTCAATCACCAGCAAATCCCTACCGGGAAATTGTTCATTAGCCCCCACCACAGCCGCCATACGGTCATACCCCAACGTCCGGGGAGTTTCATAAAGATTCTCTACCGGCAACGGGGTCTTCTCGTCCAGCCAAAGCAGAGGGACAGGCAGCGAGGCCAGCTGCGCCAGAGCCTGTTCACTCAAATCAATGACAGTAGCCACAATAGCCTTGTCGCAGGAATACCTGCGGCAAACTTCAAGCAGGTGTTCCAAACCGGCATTGGAATCATAAACGACTTCCACAATGCGCGTATCCGCAAACACTGCAATCTTGGCAACGGTATTTCCTATATCCACTATAAGGTTCACTGCTTTGCATACTTTTTTAGCGGCGCAAAGTTACAATTTTATTTCAGATAACAGAACATGATGCAAAGACATTCTTACCGCCTTTCAGCCATTCGTTCCAAATACAGAATAACATACTACCTATCAAGCACTTAGGATCTCACAAAAAACATCATCTTTCTTGCGCCACTTTTTGGACACGCTTTGCGCCATAGTTTCGCATTGCAGCACAGCACTTTACAAAAGTTTTGCGCCACCCCTTGCGCCACCAAACGGACACAACATAACTAATAAGAAGATAAGATATACTATCCGTATATCTAAGGGGAAAGATTTTGAAAAGAACAGGCGAAAGCCCAGAAAGAATGGAGAAGCAACGAAACGGATGATGCGTTAGCGTCAAACAGATGATGCGTTAGCGCCAAACGGATGATGCACTCCCGGCAAACAGATGATGCATTACCGGCAGACAGCTCATACCGGATTTATTTTTCCGTCATGAACTGTCCATGATAAAACAACGGCCGATTTTTATTCGTCTATTTCAGAGAAATATTGTAAGTTTGCAGCATGAAACAGAATTTGTACATTTCCCTATATCTCATATTCTTTCTTTTATGCCCCTATCCGGCCATTGCCCAAATGCAGGCGCAAAGAGAAAGCACCCCCGACTCCATACGCATCAGCCTGCTGACATGCGCCCCGGGCGGTGAAATCTATTATCTTTTCGGACACACTGCCATTCGCTACGAGAACCTCACACGTGGCATTGACGCCGTTTTCAATTATGGCATATTCGATTTCAACACCCCCAATTTCACCCTTCGCTTTGCCTTGGGAGACACCGACTATCAATTGGGAGCCACAAACTACAGACACTTTGTCTCTGAATACCATTCTTTGGGACGCGACGTCTGGCAGCAGACGCTGAACCTCACGCAAGACGAGAAAGAACGGCTCATCAACCGGCTGGAAGAGAACTACCGGCCCGAAAACCGGGTGTACCGTTACAATTTCTTTTATGACAACTGCGCCACCCGCCCACGGGACCAGATAGAGAAATCCATTGACGGCACATTGCAATATGCTGACAATATGACCGACAGCAATACGGGAGTCACCTACCGGGACTTGCTGCATAAATATAGTGAAGGCCACTTGTGGTCACGCTTCGGCATGGACTTGTGCATGGGCAGCAAAGCCGACAAGCCCATCAGCCGGAGAGAGATGATGTTCATCCCCTTCAACGTGCAGGAATATTTCAATACCGCCCGCATCCTTGACAAGAAAGGACAGGCACGCCCGTTGGTTACCTCCGAAGAGAAAGTTGTGATAACCGGAAAAACAGCCGCCGACTTCCAGACCGGCGGAATCAGTCCCATGCAATCGGCATTGCTGCTGTTCGTCATAGTCACGGCCGCCACCATCTACGGCATCCGTAAGGGAAAGACACTCTGGGGCATCGACCTCATCCTGTTCTTTGCCGCCGGAGTAGCCGGATGCATCCTGGCATTTCTGGCACTCTTTTCACAACACCCTGCGGTAAGCCCCAACTACCTGCTGTTCGTGTTCCACCCGTTCCATTTATTGTGCCTCCCCTGCATGCTCAACAGGGTACGAAAAAAGAAACCAAGCCGGTATATGATAGCGGATCTTGCCGTTTTAACACTTTTTATATGCTTTTGGGCGATAATTCCGCAAAGAATTGACTTGGCTGTATTACCTTTGGCACTGTGTTTGCTGATACGTTCTGCGAGCAACCTTATTCTCACATACAAACGACCATCATGAAAAAAGGACTGATAACTTCCATACTTGCACTGACGTTCGGTGGCCTACAAGCCCAACCGCTGCCTACTACCCCCAAACTGGTAGTAGCGTTGACCATCGACCAGTTGCGCACGGATTACATGGAAGCGTTCTCGTCCTTATATGGAGAAAAAGGCTTCAAGCGGTTAATGCGTGAGGGCAAGGTGTTCCGCCAGGCAGAATTCCCTTTCTGCGGAACAGACCGAGCCTCGGCCATTGCAGCCATTTATACAGGAAGCACCCCTTCCGTGAACGGTGTCATTGCCGAAAACTGGCTGGATGCCGGCACGCTCCGTCCCGTCAATTGCGTGGATGATTCCGACTTCATGGGGAACTACACCGATGAAAGCACTTCCCCTTCCCGGCTTTTAACCTCCACCCTTGCCGATGAACTGAAAATAGCGACACGCAACAAAGGGTTGGTCTATGCCATCGCCCCTTTCCGCGACGCCGCCATCTTCGGTGCAGGCCATGCAGGAAACGGCGCGTTCTGGCTCAACGAGAATACCGGAAAGTGGTGTAGCACTACCTATTACAGCGAATTCCCATGGTGGCTCAGCCAATACAATGAACGGAAGTCACCCGACTTCCGCATGAAGGACAAAGTGTGGACACCGTCACACCCCATCACCAGCTATACATTTCTACCCGAATGGCGTACAGAGCCATTTAAATATAAATTGGACAGCGAGCGTATCAATAAGTTCCGCCGGCTGATTACCAGCCCTTTCATCAACGAAGAGGTCAACCTGCTGACCGAAGAATTGCTGAACAAGAGCACCATGGGGCAAGACGAAACTCCCGACCTGCTGTCGCTGACCTATTATGCAGGGAACTACAACCACCGCAGTGTACAAGAGTGCGCCATGGAGATGCAGGATACGTATGTCCGCCTCGACCGCAGCATCGCCTCCCTGCTGGACCTCATAGAGCGCAAGATAGGATTACATAACGTACTTTTCTGTATCACTTCCACCGGATATGCCGATGCGGAGACAGCCGACGCAGGTATTTACCGTGTACCCGGCGGTGAGTTTTACCTGAACCGGTGCGCTACTCTGCTGAATATGTACCTCATGGCAACCTACGGTGAGGGACAATATGTAGAGGCCTATTACAACCAGCAAATTTACCTGAACCACAAGCTCATCGAAAACAAACAGCTGAGCTTGACCGAAATACAGGAAAAAGCCGCCGAATTTCTTGTACAGTTCAGTGGAGTAAATGAAGTATATTCCTCCCAACGCCTGCTTTTGGGTCCCTGGTCACCACAGATAGAGCGCATGCGCAACGGATTTCACCGCAAACGCTCCGGCGACTTGCTGATTGACGTATTGCCGGGATGGACCATCATGCAGGAAAACAGTACAGACAACCGCGTGGTACGTACAGCCGCCATTCCTGCCCCATTGATTCTACTGGGCACCGGTATAAAGGCAGAGACTGTCCGCATACCTGTCAGCGTCAGCCGTATTGCCCCCACACTGGCCAGTGTGATGCGCATCCGTGCCCCTAACGCAAGCACCGCTACCCCTCTTGATTTCTAAAAAACCTTCTGTAAATCACTGGGAAATCAGCATTTTAATGTAACTTTGCAAACGGAATGCAGGAAAGCTGTATCTCCCAACCCAATCGTAATAATAATAAAAACAGATATATAATGGGATTTAATGAATTTTTAAGCTCGATTTTCGGCAACAAATCCACACGCGACATGAAAGAAATACAACCGTGGGTGGAGAAAATCAAAGCTGCTTACCCCGAAGTTGCCAAACTCGACAATGACGCCCTGCGCGCCAAGACTGAAGAACTGAAAGCTTATATCCATGACTCGGCCAACGAACAGCGCGCCAAAGTGGAAGAACTGAAAGCCAGCGTTGAAAATACAGAGTTGGAACAGCGTGAAGAGCTCTTCAACCAGATTGACAAGATCGAAAAAGAAATATTGGAGATTTATGAAAAGGCCCTTGATGAAGTGTTGCCCGTCGCTTTCTCCATTGTGAAGGAAACCGCCAAACGTTTTTCCGAAAATGAGGAAGTGGTGGTTACAGCTACCGAATTTGACCGCCATCTTGCCGCAACCAAAGATTTCGTACGCATTGAAGGTGACAAAGCCATCTACCAGAACCATTGGATGGCAGGAGGAAACGATACCGTATGGAATATGATACATTATGACGTACAGTTGTTCGGCGGTGTGGTATTGCATAAAGGTAAAATCGCCGAAATGGCGACAGGTGAAGGTAAGACGCTGGTAGCCACCTTGCCGGTATTCCTCAATGCCCTGACCGGAAACGGCGTGCATGTGGTGACAGTCAATGACTATCTGGCCAAACGTGACTCCGAGTGGATGGGTCCTCTCTATATGTTCCACGGACTGAGCGTAGATTGCATCGACAGGCATCAGCCTAACTCCGACGCCCGTCGCAAGGCTTATCTGGCAGATATCACTTTCGGTACGAACAATGAATTCGGTTTCGACTACCTGCGTGACAACATGGCCATCAGCCCGAAAGACCTCGTGCAGCGCCAGCACAACTACGCCATCGTCGATGAGGTGGACTCCGTATTGATTGACGATGCCCGTACTCCGCTGATTATCTCCGGTCCGGTACCTAAAGGCGACGACCAGCTTTTCGAACAACTCCGCCCGCAAGTCGAGCGGTTGGTAGAGGCCCAGAAAAAGCTGGCTACACAATACCTTGCCGATGCCAAACGACTGATTGCTTCGGACAACAAAAAAGATGTAGAAGAGGGATTCCTCGCTTTATATCGCAGCCACAAGTGCTTGCCCAAGAATAAAGCGCTGATCAAGTTCCTCAGCGAACAAGGTATCAAAGCCGGTATGCTCAAGACCGAGGAAATCTACATGGAGCAGAACAACAAGCGCATGCACGAGGTGACAGACCCGCTGTATTTCGTGATTGAAGAGAAGCTGAACAGTGTGGATCTGACCGACAAAGGCGTAGATTTGATCAGCGGCAACTCCGAAGATCCGACTTTCTTCGTGTTACCCGACATCACCGCCCAGCTTTCTGCCCTGGAGAACGAAAAAGACCTGACAGACGAGCAGCGCCTTGAAAAGAAAGACGCACTGATGACCAACTATGCCATCAAGAGCGAACGTGTACACACCATCAACCAGTTGCTGAAGGCTTACACCATGTTCGAGAAAGATGATGAATACGTAGTAATCGACGGACAGGTAAAGATCGTGGATGAGCAGACCGGACGTATCATGGAAGGCCGCCGCTACTCTGACGGTCTGCACCAGGCCATCGAAGCCAAGGAAGGCGTGAAAGTGGAAGCTGCCACCCAGACCTTTGCGACCATCACTTTGCAGAATTACTTCCGTATGTATCATAAGTTGTCCGGTATGACCGGTACCGCCGAAACGGAAGCAGGTGAGTTATGGGACATCTACAAACTGGATGTAGTGGTAATCCCGACCAACCGCCCCATTGCCCGCAACGACATGAACGACCGCGTTTACAAAACCAAACGCGAAAAATATAAAGCCGTCATCGAAGAAATCGAAAAGATGGTAGCAGCCGGACGCCCTGTACTGGTAGGTACCACTTCTGTAGAAATTTCCGAAATGCTGAGCAAGATGCTGACCATGCGTAAAATTGAGCACAACGTATTGAATGCCAAGTTGCACCAGAAGGAGGCAGACATTGTGGCCAAAGCCGGTTTGAGTTGTGCCGTAACTATCGCCACCAACATGGCGGGCCGTGGTACCGATATCAAGTTGAGTCCGGAAGTAAAAGCAGCGGGAGGTCTTGCCATCATCGGTACAGAACGCCATGAATCACGTCGCGTGGACCGCCAGTTGCGTGGTCGTGCCGGCCGTCAAGGCGACCCGGGTTCATCCGTATTCTTCGTATCCTTGGAAGATGACCTGATGCGCCTCTTCTCTTCCGACCGCATCGCCAGTGTCATGGACAAGCTCGGTTTCAAGGAAGGCGAGATGATTGAACACGGAATGATTTCCAAATCCATCGAACGTGCACAGAAGAAAGTGGAAGAAAACAACTTCGGTATCCGTAAGCGCCTGCTGGAATATGACGACGTCATGAACAAGCAACGTACCGTTGTCTATACCAAACGCCGCCATGCATTGATGGGTGAACGTATCGGTATGGATATCGTAAATATGATCTGGGACCGTTGCGCCGCCGCCATCGAAGCACCCGACTACGAAAACTGCAAGATGGATTTATTGCAGACTCTTGCCATGGAGGCACCTTTCACCGAAGAGGAGTTCAAGGACGAAAAGAAAGAACGACTGGCAGACAGGGCTTTCGACGCAGCCATGGAACTCTTCAAACGCAAGACCGAACGTATGGCACAGATTGCTTATCCCGTCATCAAACAAGTCTATGAAACTCAAGGGCATATGTACGAAAACATCTTGATTCCTATCACGGATGGCAAACGTATGTACAACATTTCCTGCAATCTGAAATCCGCTTACGAAAGTGAGTGCAAGGAAGTCGTGAAAGCCTTTGAGAAATCGATCTTGCTGCATGTCATCGATGAAGCATGGAAAGAGAATCTACGTGAACTGGACGATTTGAAACATTCCGTACAGAATGCAAGTTACGAACAGAAAGACCCGCTGTTGATTTACAAGCTGGAATCCGTCAACTTGTTCGATACAATGGTAGATAAGATCAATAACCAGACGATATCTATCCTGATGCGCGGACAAATACCGGTACAGGAAGCCCCGGCCGAAGCACCCCAAGCCCCCCGCCAGGTAGAAGTACGCCAGGCCGCTCCCGAGCAACGCCAGGACATGAGCAAGTATCGCGAGCAGAAAGTGGACCTGAATGACCCCAACCAACAAGCGGCCGCAGCACAAGATACGCGTGAACAGCCCAAACGCGAACCTATCCGTGCCGAAAAGACCGTGGGACGCAACGATCCCTGTCCTTGCGGCAGTGGCAAAAAATACAAGAATTGCCACGGAAAAAACGCCTGACACAGTAAGTGAACTATAACAATAGGGTGATAGAACGGTAAACGCCATGTTTATGCTTCTATCACCCTATTACATTATCATCCTGCCCGTTACCACTTTATCACATTTTTTATTTGTTCCTGCTTTTGTATATTCATCTAAAAGAGTACTTTTGTTACTTGGAACAAAAGTAATAAACTATGGCCAAACATTACTATTATCTGTTATTGTCCGGCATGTTGTTTCTGAGTAGCTGCCAAAGCGTGGAACAACTGTCCATAGACTATATGCTTCCGGCAGAAGTCAGCTTTCCTCCTACCCTGAAACGGGTAGCCATCGTGAATAATATGCCGGAAGTTCCCGACAACAAGCTGATTGTCAGCGAAGAGGCTGGAAAAAAAGAAGAAAACGAGATAGCACGGCTCACCAACTATTACAACGGGGATGCCCGACTAACGACTGAAGCCCTGGCTGAAGCCTTAGCCAATGAAAACTATTTTGAAGAGGTCGTCATCTGTGACTCTGCCCTGCGCAGCAAAGACATCACTCCACGGGAAAGTACACTGAGCCGGGAAGAAGCAAGCAAGCTCATCCAGGACCTGGACGTAGATTTTCTGATTGCCCTGGAAAATATACAGATGCGTTCTACCCGTAAGATAAGTTATCTACGCGATTGGGGAGCCTTTTACGGTACGGTGGACGTAAAAGTATATCCCACAGTAAAAATATATCTGCCCAATCGCAAGGGGCCCATGGTGACCATAAACAGCAATGACAGTATATTCTGGGAAGAGATGGGCAACGGGGAGGCCTCTGTCCGTGCCCGCCTCATCAGTGAAAATGATTTAATAAAGCAAGCATCGGAATTTGCCGGAACAGTTCCGGTAAAACGCCTCCTCCCCCATTGGAAGACTGCCAACCGCTACCTGTTTCAAGGCGGGTCAGTAAACATGCGTGATGCAGCCGTATATGCCAAAGAAGGGAATTGGGCGGAAGCCGTCCAATTATGGAAAAAGAATTTCGAGGCAAAAAAAGGAAAGCAAAAGATGTACTCCGCCTATAACATAGCCATGGGATATGAAATGCAGGACAGCATAGATACCGCTACGGAATGGGCGCTGAAAGCACAACAAATTGCCCGTGAAATAAGCAAAGTCGATAAAAAAGAAAAGGATGAAATAAGTGACAGTACAATCTCATACTACATCCTCATCAGTCTTTATGTAGATGAATTGCAAGAAAGGAAAGAGGGACTGACACGCTTGAAGGCCCAAATGAACCGATTTAATGAATGAGAGAGGAAGAAATATAACTTTTTTCATTATTCATTATTTATTATTCATTATTTTCCCTACCTTTGAACAACCATTAAGAAAGAAATTATATGAAGCTCAGTCAATCGTCATTATCACTCCTTGAGGAAACCATTAAAAAAGCAATCAGCAGATATACCTGCGGCTGCGAGCAAACTATTGTTACGGATATTCATCTACAACCCAATCAGAACTCCGGAGAGTTGGCTATCTTTGATGATGAAGACGAGGAACTGGCCAACGTCACCATTGAAGAATGGACGGCTTACGAAGGGGATGACTTCTACGAGAGTATGGAACGTATTCTCCCGACCCTACTCTGCAACATGAAGAATGCAGGCACGTTCGACAAACTGACCATCTTGAAACCATTCTCGTTTGTCTTGGTAGATGATGAGAAGGAAACGCTTGCCGAACTGTTGTTGATGGACGACGATACCCTATTGGTGAATGACGAACTCCTGAAAGGACTGGACGAAGAGCTGGATGCCTTCTTGAAAAATCTGTTGGAAAAATAAATTTTGTGAATAATATTCCAAATCCTATATTGAAAAGAGCCCTTGCAATGTTTTGCAAGGGCTCTTTCGCATCGTACACCACAGTCTTACCTGATCTTTATACCATAAACGGAACGGGCCGTAGTTACGAATAAGATGTCCTGCTGATGCGGTAGTTGCCTTCCGGCAAAAACAAGATACCGAAGTTTTTCTCGCGCTTCACTTGATTGATCGCCTCCTGAAGCGCTTCGGTCACATCTGATTTTCCGTCAGCCTTGAAAGCATAATTCTCCGGAGTAAAATAGAAAGCCTCCGGATCATCAGGCTTCTGAGTATATACGGAACTGCTTCCGGCAGCCCGGCCGACTGATACGCTACTGATAATCCAACAGGCTATCAGCAAAAACCTGATTGCATGATAACGTCTCATTGCCTATACTATTTAATGCGTACACCAAAGAATTTGGAACGCCCCGTTATAAACAAGGTATTACCGTCCCTACCACCGAATTGCAATGTGGAAGGACGTTCCGGAACACGGATTATCCCCTTTTTCTTGCCATCCTTGTCAAAGACATAGATTTCTCCGTCAGCCACATACAGGTTACCATCCTGATCTACGGCCGAACCGAACTCTCCCTGTTCTACAAAATAGTTCAGATTAGAGAGTGTACCATCGTCAGCTACATCCATCTTCACCATTCTACGGTCATACTCATCAGAAGTGTAGAAAGGTTTACCCGGATAAGCCTCCAATAAAGAGGAACTGCGGGACAAATCAAAGTAATGGGGAATAATAGTCTTGCCATCCGGCGCCAGGAAGCACATTTCGGGCACATATACCGATACTTCGTTGAAATCATGGAAATCTCTCCAGCGATTGGAAGGATACAATGCTTTATGTACATTTTTCACCTGCCCCATAGGCACACGGGGCAACAACCTGATTGTTTCTTCCGGATTTTCCGGATCCATGGCATAGACCCTCATCGTAAAACCGGAGTTGCCGTATCCACTGAATGAAGTTCCCTTCGTATCGGGCATTACCGGCATCTGCTCAGGTTTGCCGTCAATCAGATAGCCGGGCTGGGCATCGTAGCGGAACAATACCAAAAGATTGTCTTCAGAGTCAAATGCCAGGTTAGAGGGCTTCCAGGGAAAATCGGCAATCAACGAAAGACTGTTCGTATCCACAGACCATTTGAAAATACGGCGCATCCGATGGTCGCAGAAATAGACATTGCCTTTACTGTCGCGCGCAATGCCTTCAGTAAAATCAAAATCGGAAGCCAACTGGTTAACTTTATTCACCTCATTGCCAATAGGCTGCCGGTGCGGTTCCTTACCGGTCACTATCAGACGGGAAAGTTCCCATGGACGGATGTCGATATCTTTATTTACATCAAAGACTGCAATATTATTGGTGTATTTAATCTGTGAATAATTATGCAGGTTGAGGAAAGCAATGTTCTCGCAGTTACGAATACGCACGGAGCTGTGATAGGGCTCGTTCACACGGATTACACGGAACATATACAGATTGGCAAAGGTCATATCCTTGCAGTCATCCATCTCAATAGGCTGGCACTCGGTACTCTCACGACTTTCTTCCTCAGTCTGCATGCAATACACCTTCCAATTGGAAACCTTATTGAAACGTACCTCATTCCTTACATGATGTTCGATAGACATGGCGTAGATACGTCCCGGAGTACTGGTATTGTTTGCATAGAAACCGCTGGTAGCATAAGTGCTCGCAGTCCAGATGTCCTTGAAAGTGCCGCCACCGTTATTAGTGACCCACAAGCTCCAATACTGGTTGTCCCAGGCAAGGTCCATGCCGGAGGCGGAAACAGGATTATCCGGAGTGCTGACGCGCGCCGGTCTGTCCCACCACCCTTTGGGAGCGGCGACACCCGGTTTCGGTTTCCACATACCACCATGGCCACCTACAAACTTCACATCATTGATGTACGAATCCGCATTTGCCATCCATTTCACACCTACCGCACGATAGTTTATACCACCGGTATTGATGCCAATGCCCACCAACATATTAGCACCGCCTACAGAAGACTCCACCATTGCCTTCGGTCCGCCGAAGCCACTGAAAGCAGGAGTACTTTCATCCAGACGGAACTGAGTACCAAAAGGATGCAACCCTATCAGTTTGGTATTCGGTTTCATTTTCAAGGTTTCAGTAATACGATACCATCCTTGGGGAACATAGATATTGTCATACTGGTCAATGGCCGCTTGAATGGCTTTCGTGTCATCGGTCTCTCCATCTCCTTTTGCGCCCAGCTCACGGAGATTCACCCAAGTCGTCATCGAAGGTAATGCAGGGATATCCGTCAATAAGGCGGCAGGAAACTTCTGTATAGGTTCAACATCCAGCAAAGTCCTGTATTCCGGCATGTCAACCATACTGTCCATCTGGAGACCGTGGTCGTATGATTTCAGTCTATAGATTTTATAGGAGACTTTTGTATCTGTGTTGCTGCGTGTATATTTTGCCAAGACAGGTACATTTTTGCAATATACATTGCGGAAAGTAATCTGGTTGTTGCTGTTGTTCTCATTGGTAATGACTACAGCAGGGCCACTTACATTTTCAAAATAACTGTTTTCAAGAAAAAGCTTGTCACAATAATTAGGATCGATATCAAACACCGCCGGTACATTCCTGGCATATAAATTCACCATTGCCAAACCAGATTCCTGGCAGCGAAGCGCCGCGATGCGTTGTCCTTCAAAATAAGAATCAACCATCATCACAGGCCATCCCGGAGAAGCTTTTGTTGTATAGATACCATAATCACCTCCATAGAAAGCCACATTCTCCATCTCATTGCCGACATCAAAGAGCCCGGCTTTTCCTTTACCTATATGCACCGCAACATAACTGATAAAACTATGCTGCGCATAATGCGTACGCAATGCGACTGCATGCGGATTGCCGTCTTCTATACGGAGGTTGATATTGGACATCGCACTATAAAACGTACCGGCATTGGCGTCACGGGGAGCAGCCCCCTCTTCTACCAGTCCACCGGTAAACCAAAACATATATTTTGCCTTTCCCTTATCCGTAGGGACCTCATTCTGAAATCCCGGAGAATTTTTGGCCAGAATAAACTCCGGACGTTTTTTCCCATATCCAATCAGACGGATAGCTCCAGGAATATAAATGGTCTTGCTTATCTTATACTTGCCTTCGGGAATGAAAAGAATTCCAAAATTCTTCTCCTTCTTCACTTGATTGATGGCAGCCTGCAAAGCATCCGACACATCCATCTTCCCGTCTGCTTTTATTTGATAGTTTTCCGGAGTAAAATAAAAAGCTTCCGGATCATCGGGTTTCTGGGGATAAATAGATTGCAGTTGTACCGCATAAAGCTGGGTACATATCACCCCTAACAGCATTAACAAAGTAGTTTTCAGTTTCATCATGGTTAGTAATAATTTGGATTTTAGAAAGGAACTACTACCAAAGGACTATAGTTATGGCGTACGGTACCGACCCCATCAACACTTGCCAAGGCACCAATACGGAAATAGTAATTCTTTCCGGTATATTTGAAAGAGCCTGCATCTTTATCCAAATCAATGGTCAGCGTATAGGTCTGTGCCGGATCTATATCGATAGCAGGGCTGAAGTTCTGCACATCTGTCCCACTGCTCAATCCAAAACGGATACTGTGGGCTACCCATTGATCCGAGAAAGCAAATAACTGGACCGAAGCAAGCTTCTCATTTCCCTTGCCGCCTTCCAAAGAAAAAGTCGCGATCATCTTATTGCCGTTCTTCTCAATCTTAGGATTAATGATACGAATATACGGAGTTGCCTTGAAATCCTTCGTATTATCACCTTTTTTAACAAGTACGTTCTTTTCCTCAAAAGGATAACAATTGCCGTTTTCAAAACGGATGTTGTACTCGGCAGCAAATACCATGTTATTGCGGTATTCACCGGTATTCATGATTTTCCAGCTCTGGTTTTCCGGATTGTCAAATCCAAGTTCCACTACCGTAAGTCCGCACTCCTGAATATCCGTACCTATCAGTTCGTTCGTCTTTTCATCTAAAATAGAACCGTGAATAGAGGCATTCGGAGCTTCATAATTATCTATTTCGCAAGAAGTCAATGCCAGCAGACAGCTTGCAACCAATAATGTTAACTTTTTCATAATCATCAAAGAATTTAAGCATGTTAATAACCTGGATTCTGTACCAATCCATTGTTTGATATACCCGGAATACTTCTGTAATAGCTCTGCGGAGTGAATGTGCGTCCATTTTGCAATTCATCTCCATGGAAATTGGCACGGACAAAGATATACTTCGGAGTATCCTGACGTAAATCGATCATCGGGACCAAGGCCGAACGCATGCCTGCATCAAAATACTGATGGTTTTCACGACGACGTACCATATCCCAGAAACGCTTGCCTTCGAAAGCCAGTTCCACCCGACGTTCTTTCAGTACATTTTCCAATGTCAACGGAATATTGTCCGTATGAGCCGCACGATGACGCAGGGCATTCAGATATTCAGCGGCTTTCCCCTTGTCACCCTTACCGCTTTCCACTACCGCTTCGGCATAGTTCAAATAGATTTCAGCCAAACGGATATCAATGAACGGAGTAGTCACGGAATTATAATTGCTGGACAGTGTCTTGAACTCTTCCATGTATTTACGTACCGAGAAGCCGGTAGTGGTGTAATTGCCGTTCTCACTGTTGCCCAAGTTACCAAAGCCGGAATAAGAAGCGGTACCTTCAGCACCAAAAGCGAAATAAGTCTTACCGTCCTTACCCAGAGCCGAGTTATTGTTGTAAATGAAGATTTTACCGTTTGGGTCAATCAAGCCTCCCTGCATCAGGATTCTGGTTCCGGCGTATGTAGCTCCCGGCACAATGATGCTGGCCTGCAAACGGGCATCTTTACCTTTGAACGGTGCGGAAAGATCCTCATATTGGATATAGGGATCGGTCAATTTGATACTACCCTCCAACTGAACTCTCGTTACATTTTGTTCCATACCGTCCGCACGGGTCTTGATAGGGGCACTCTTACCTGTACCGTCATCGGTATAATCTTCATAAAGGTCCACCAGATCAAGTGTAGGACTGAAACGCCCGTAACGCAAGGCACCCGGATTGACTTGGGCCAAAGTATAATACAGGCTCCAGCTATGTCCCTGATTAGGATTGGTCGTACCATCCGCATAACCGCGGGCCAACAGGACTTCATTGTCGGGAGTATTTAAAAACAGTTGCTGATAATTATTCACCGCATCTGCCACAGAAGAAGGATTGGCTGCATACAACGATTTCCCGGAATTGTTTATAATCTCCTCGGAAGCCGAAATACACTCACCATAGAAGAAATCTGCTTCGAACTTGTCAATGCCTACCAGCTTCTGAGTAACAGCCTCACCTGCCAAAGCGGCTTTGTCCCAATACTTAGCCAAGGAAGCTGCAAACAAGGCAGCACGCGACTTCATTCCCAATGCTCCCCATTTAGTGAAACGATAGCCGTCTGTACTTGTCGGAAGGTCGCCGGCCACTTCGCCGAACTCCTTAATAATAAACTTCCAGGTGTCAGACTCGGTACTACGAGGCACTCTCAGTACATCTCCATTACCAGGAACATAATCACCGTCTTGTACACGGTCAATGATAGGCACGCCACCATAACGTTTAGCCAGCCCGAAATAGATATAGGCACGGGCAAAACGGGCTTCAGCTACCATGCGCGTAGCATCTTCGGCATTCAGAATGCCCTTTTCCTGCGAAGACTTCACTGTTTCGATAAAAATGTTCACCTGGCGGATATCACCGTAAGGCCAGTATTCGAACGATTCTGTAATACCGCCTCCACCTTCACTACGGGCAGCCTCATCAGAAAGGAAAGCAATGTTACTTGAACCGTTAACACCGTCATAATCACGGGCATTGAAACCGGTATAGGGACGGAACACAAAATCTTCCATAGGAACAGTCGCATAAACATTAGCCAACAAAGCTTTTATGCCGCCGTCAGTTTCGGTCAGTCTGTCGCCCGAAACCTTGTCAAGCGGTTCTAAATCCAGAAAGCTATCGCAACCGGAAAATCCTACGAGGGCACACAGCGCCAAGGACAATATATTTTTTTTCATAAGAATTTAAGTATTAAAAATTAATATTCAAACCTATATTATAGGATTTCATCAACGGATAGGCAAGGCTGGCCCCCCAGTCACGTTCTTCACGTTCAGGATCGGCATCCTTCAATAAGGAGTTACACCAAGTCAACAAATTGAAACCATTCAAGAAGAAACGGCAATCACTGATACCGACTTTTTTGGTGAGACTCTTCGGCAGTGTATAACCAATTTCCAAACTCTTCAAACGCAGATAAGTAGCATTCGGATTCCAGAAACTGATAGCACCGTTACCCCAGCTGTTACCATTGTCCAACGTACCGGTAAAGTCACGGCGCAAAGCAGGATACTTTCCGGAAATCCATTGGGTAGAAGGATTGTAAGGATCGTCCGTAACATTAGCTGTATGCCAACGGTCCATGTACTTCTTCATCAATGTAGGATTGGTCTTTGATCCATACCCAAACACGTCGTCGTTGGCATAGCCGATAACATACCCGGCAGCTCCCTGCAGCAACAAGTTTAAGTCAAATCCTTTGTAAGTAAGGCCGATATTCAAGCCAAACTGATAAGGAGGATTGGCTCCCGCACGGCGTGATTCCGGTTTCATGTCATACATATCGATGACACCATCACCATTTTGGTCAATAATGCGGAATGCACCCGGAAGCATCATAGAATTACCATTACCGCCACCATAAAGAGGAGCTGTTTCAAGTTCTTTTAAAGAAGAGAACTGTCCGTCATACTTCTGAATCCACATACCACCGCCACTGTGATCCCAGAATCCGCCGATAGTACGATGATCTTTTCCGTAAAGCCAACGGTCCATGGAACTGCGGTAAGGGGTATGTTCCACTTCCAGATTCTTTTCACGCACAAATGTATAATTGGCACTGACTGTATATCCAAAATCCTTACCTATTTTTCCCCGGGTACCGATTTCCAGTTCAAAACCCATATTTTCATTGGAGTTAATATTCTCCTGCGGGAAACTTGCACCGAATGTATTGGGAATATCCTGTATGCGGCTTGCCAAAAGCCCTTCATTTTTCCGACGGAAGAATTCAACCGTACCATACAGTTTGCCGTTCCACAACTCTGCATCCAGACCAATGTTTGCGGTCTTTGACACCACCCAGGAAAGATTATCAAGCACTACGCCCGGAGCCATCATACCAATTGTCTGGTTAGAACCTTCAAATACATAACCAAAAGGATTATTGCTTTTTGAGGCTTGTGTATAACCTGCTATATATTGGAACGGATTACCTGCATCGTAACCACTCTTTCCATAAGAACCGCGCAACTTCAAATTAGTGATGAAGGGGAGTTTTTCTTTCATGAACTTTTCTTCTGAAATGCGCCATCCGGCACTGACTGAAGGGAAGAAAGCCCAACGGTGTCCCGGAGCGTAACGATAGGATCCGTCATAGCGGGCAACAACTTCCAACAAATACTTGCCTGCATAATCATAATTGGCACGCATCAAATAAGCGGCCAGACGTGTTTCATTGCGATAACCACTATTGGTAGCTGTACTTGCATCCGCTTGGTTAAGTATGTCATTACTGTAATAACCGGCATATTTGCGGAAACCTTGAAGTTCATCGTAACGGCTTCCGGAAAGTTCTGCCACACCGGTCACATTAATATTATGGTCGCCGAATGCACGCGCATAATTGGCTTGTACACGTCCATACAATTTCTGGAAGATACCCATGGTATTCCTGTAATGGTCTTCACCGAAAGTCTTGGTAGGCGTGTTGGTGAAATAGTCATACAGCTTATAGGACTTCTGCAATTCGGAGTTGTTACGGTTGTTTCCATTGAAAGAGCCAAGCAATCCCAAGCTCAAACCTTCCACGAAAGGCACTTTCCAAGTCAAATCAACATCAGCATTGTAAGTCAGTCCACGATTCCGGCGATATCCATCAATATTCGGATCAACCAATGCAGCGGCATTCTTGCTTTCAGGAGCGATATCCGAGAAATGATCGGTAGAACCCATAGCATACGGACCGACACCACGGTCATTTACCAACAGCGTCTTAAAAGTCCACATAAAATCCTCACGCGGACGTTGTGTCTGATCCCAGCGCCCTGACACCTTGACGTTCATGCTCAATCCTTTGGCTAATTCGGCTGTAACATTGGTACGGAAATTATAGCGTTCGTAATATTGTATGCCACTCTTCAGCAAACCGTTGTCACGATTGTATCCGAGGCTTACAAAATATTTCACCTTTTCTGTACCTCCACGCAAAGACAGCGTATGGGATGTCTGGAAAGCCGTCTTGTTCATATACATGTCAAGCCAATCCCAGTCCTGATAGCCCTCTACACCGTTCTTGTACTTATCCAATATGTCTTGCGAATAAACTTCAGCTTTCTTGCCGTTACGGGACATTTCATTCTCCATCAAACGGAATGTATAGGCATCTACAGTCTCTTCCATACCTGTAGCATGCTTCATGCCAAACAAACCGGAATAAGAGATACGTGTTTTTTCGGCCGTACCTTTCTTAGTGGTAACGATGATCACGCCATTAGCAGAATTCATACCGTAGATAGCTGCCGAAGCATCTTTCAGAATGGAGATGCTTTCGATGTCTTCAGAACTAAGTTGCGCCAATTCATCCTTTTCACGGGTAACACCGTCAATAACCACCAGCGGGTCACCATAACCACGGATACTGATCATGTTGTCAAAGGTTCCCGGCTCACCCGTCTTCTGTCTGATCAACAATCCCGGCATCTTACCCTGAATATTGTTCACCAGGTTCTCCGTCTTGGTCGTCTGGATATCATCCGACTTGATAGCCGTCACGGCACCCGTCAAAGATTGCTTCTTCTGAACGCCATAGCCCACCACCACAACTTCTTCCAAGACCTCGGCATCTTCTACCAGGGTTATTTTAAAAGAAGTCTTACCGTTTACACTGATTTCCTGAGTCTTATAACCGACATAGCTTATAACAAGCGTTGCAGCAGGAGCCACATTGCTTAAAGTGAAATTACCGTCAATATCAGTAATGACACCGTTACTGGTTCCTTTCATCAAAATACTGGCGCCAATGACAGGTTCACCGGAGGCATCAACGATGGAGCCTTTAACGGTTATGTTCTGCAACGTTGTCTGCACTCCATCTGCACCTACAGCCTTATCGAACAGGATTATATTGCGGTCCAATACTTTATAAGCGATATTCGTCCCCTTAAAAACATCGTCCAGAACTTTGAATATAGTCTTGTTGGTTGCCTTGACCGACACCCGACGTTTGACATCCACCTGTTTATTATTATAAAAGAAAACAAATTCAGTACCCTGTTCCAGCTCGGTCAATACCTCATCAACCGTTTTATTGTTCAGAGTAATGTTTACCATTGTTTTTTGAGCATAGCCATCATTAGCAAAGGTCATGCCAACCAAACAAAATAGCATAAATAATGTACATCTCATAGCAAGAGGAATTTTTTCTATGCATCTCACCAGGACATTTTTTGCCCTAAATGATTGGATACAAATGTGGTTTTTCATAATTTTGTACTGATTTCTAGTGAAAAAATAAAGTTACTTTATCTGTCGCCAAACAGATATTTAAAAGTTACTGTTTTCATGCAGGAAAATGCGCCAACATTTTCTTGCATGTTTTTTAAAGATATCCGTTTCTCATTGTATCATTTCTTTTAAAGGTTAATAAACTTCTATTATTTGTTTCTCTGTATTTATGTTGTCGTCTTCAACAAACTTAAACTGTATGTTGGAAGATATCCGGAAAATTTCCAAGATGCGCTCCAGACGTTGTCTGACAAAGGTTGCCGTAAAAGAATTATACTTCAGTGCAGGATTCTTCAATACAAATGTTACATTGTACCGTTTGCTCAACTCTTTCAGTACATCTTCAAACGGAGTATTCTTAAAAATCAAGCATCCGTCTTTCCAGCACGTTTCTACATCTACATTAGCCTTCTTTACGACGACTTTGTTCTGTTCAATATCATAAATGGCTTTCTGTCCGGGCTGCATCAACAAGCTTTTCTTTCGCTCCCCGTCCAAATAAGCAAAACTGACCTTACCCGATACCAAAGTTGTCTGTACAATCTTATTCTCTCTATAAGCATCAACATTAAATTCCGTCCCATGAACTATAATCTCCGAACGGTTCAACGCATCAACCACAAATGGCTTTTTATCATCTTTTACCACAGAGAAGAATGCCTCGCCCACTAACTTCACTTTCCTTTCTTGGGCCGAAAAACGAGAAGGATATTGCAGAGAAGATGACGAGTTCAAAACAACAACCGATCCATCCGGCAAGTCAATGGAAGTTGTCATCCCCGGATTCGTCCTTACTTCAATCATTTCTGCCATCCTACTGTCACTATCCCGATAAAGTACACACCATGACACGAGCAAGGGAACAAATAAAATGGCGGCCGCCCGTTGCATCCCTCTAAAGAATCTTTGATACCTACCTGTTTTCTTATGCCGCATCTTCCGATGAGTACTTGCCAAAGCCTTCTTTACATCTATCTTTGAAGACACCTGCGCTACATTGGCAGCCAAGGTGATCGTCTGAATATGCCGTCCCATCTTCCGGTTCTCATCAGAAGCCGACAGCCATTCCTCAATCCACCGGCTTTCTTCTTCTGTTGTCACCCCTTCATAATATTGAAGCAATAAATCTTCTATCTCCTCTCTTTTTACCATATTTTTTCTTTCTTTACTCATAAGACCAACGGGAGAAAGGGATTCCTAAACAAAATAGCAAATTATTTTATACTAATTAGTGTTTTATTTGAAAATAAGCTATTTTTGCAAAATAATAATGAAGCTTTTGCCATGAAAAATACGACATCAGAAGATACCTCTCTATTGTTTTCAATGCAGAAAGGAGACAGAAAAGCTTTTGATAAGTTATTTCAAAAATACTATCCCATCCTATGTACTTACTGTTACCGCTTCGTCCGATTGGAAGATGCCGAGGAGATTGTCCAGGATGTGATGTTATGGCTTTGGGAAAATCGTGAAAGACCCATCATAGAATATTCCCTCAAACAATATCTGTTCAAAGCCGTCTATCACCGTTCCATGACCCGGGTCGTACAGAACGAGGTAAAGCAACGGGCGGATACCGCTTATCACGAAAGGATGATCAATACACTTGAAGATATAGACGTATATCTGGTCAATGAAATGAGCAAGCATATCCAGCAGGCTATTGAAGAACTTCCACCGTCTTACCGGGAAGCTTTCATCATGCACCGCTTCCGCAATCTCAGCTACAAAGAGATAGCGGAAATACTTGACGTATCTCCTAAAACAGTGGATTATCGCATACAGCAATCACTGAAAATATTAAGAGTCAAGTTACAGGACTACCTGCCTGTATTACTGCTCTTGCTTACTGCCAAGCCTGCCCCCTTCAATTAAAAGTCCAAAGTCTATTCAGCACTTGCGAACATGTATTCACACACTGCGAATATATATTCAAGCATTGTGAATATCCGTTCGCAGCCTTTGAATAGAGATTTCATCTTACTGCAGAGAAGTTTTCTCCTTATACCACAGACTTTTTCTCCTAACATCCCGGCACTTTTCCATTGATATCCCGGCCATCCCTTATATTAAATCTGCCGGACAGCTTAGGAAAATAACATTCCCGTTTGTCTTTATTGTAAAGAGAAAACATTATATTTGATGAACCAAACATTTATATAACTTAAAAACACGTCAAATGAAAAAACTATTTTACCTTTTGCTGGTGCTGGGGTACAGCTTCAGTGCACAAGCACAGTTCAAAGTAACGGCTCATCAGGAAGGATGGGACAGAATTCCTCCACAGGCGCAGAAAAAGGGATTCTTTTTCCAACAATCCGTCCTTGCCAACATGGACGGGGATGATTCTCTGGAAGAAGTCATGCTCTTCGGACGGGACAACGGACATTATCCTACTTTCGACCTCTTCAAAGTTTATTATGTAATCGTTGACTATTACACCAAAGAGGTGCAATATATGTCGGATGAGGTCTATGTTACCGATAAATACAATCTGTTGGTAGAGGACCGGAACAACGACGGTATTTCCGAACTCTATATCTCTTACTTCAAAGACGGAAAATTCAGCGTAGATGAGCGGGGATACAACCTGCAGACAGTACGTTGCCATGACCGAATCGAATGGAACCCGACAAATAAAAACTTCAAATCCTCCAACAAATGAAAACAAAAATCATTCTCATCATAACTTTCCTCATTTTCAAAGGGATACTTTCCCCTGTGCAAGCACAACCCCCAAAAGTAATCAAGACCATGATGATAGCCGGACAAGATGGCAGCCATTATTGGGAAGGCGCCTGCGAAGCCATGAAGCAGATACTTGAAAACAGCGGTATGTTCAAAGTGGATTTTGCATTCACTCCCAATTTTGGAGGGGACATCAGCACATTCAAACCGGACTTCAGCAAGTATGACCTGGTCGTCATCAACTACGGCGGAGCCACATGGACAGAATCCGTACGCAAGGACTTTGAAAAATACGTTACCAATGGCGGTGGCGTAGTCGTGATACACTCTTCCGTCGTCCCTATGGCAGACTGGAAAGGGTACAACGAAATTATCGGCATGGGCGCCTGGGACGGACGCAATGAAAAGGACGGCCCTTACCTCTACTTGAAAGACGGACAATACGTCTATGATTATTCTCCGGGATATGCAGGTTACCATGGATTGCAGCACGAGACCCTCATTGAACATCATGCCCCAAGCCATCCTATACTCAAGGGCCTGCGTCCCCGGTGGAAACATTTTAAAGACGAAATCTACACCCGTCTGCGCGGACCGGTCAAGGACATGGAGATTCTGGCCACCGCTTACGAACGCGGACGCCATGAACCATTGATGTGGACAGTAAAATACGGAAAAGGGCGTGTATTTGTTGACCTTTTGGGACATTGCGGAAACGATCCCAATATGATTTATTCCATGTTATGTACCGGTTTTCAAGTTACATTATTAAGAGGCTGTGAATGGGCAGCGACCGGAACTGTAACACAGGAGGCGCCCGCCGACTTCCCACTGGAAGACACCTGCACACTCCGCCCCGAGTTCAAGGCTCCTTTCCATGCTTATCCTGACACCAAACATTGAATGCCATGAAACACCTCGTACACCTATTATTGTTGGTATTGTGCATACAGGCCGAAGCGCAATCTCCATGGAAACCCGACGCTGAATTGGAAAAGCAACTCAAAGAAAGCAACTATGTGCACCGCATCATGAAAGCCAATCCCGAACATGCAGGCTTGACGCGATGGTACAAAAAGAAAGTCCTGAAAAGCCGCGAGCTTCCCCTTGCAGAGGATTTCACCGCCTTACGCCATACAGGACCGGGAAGCATACATATAGACCGGCAGGTCACAATTTCCGGCAAAGGCAGTATCCGGCTGGATACCCCCGCTTCATTGGGAAAGAAGAACCCGACCAACCGCAACTATGCCACCCCTGAAATCATACGTCCCCTCAACCGTGAGAACTTACAGGAATACAACCGCTTTTCCGTTTGGGTATACGTAGATGCACCGGGCGTCTATCTTACCTTTGCCGGCTTTACCTTATACAATGAAGGGGAAAAGGTTATGCCTACCCCGGGACGATTTGAAGGCCAGCATTTTGAGACAGTCTATCCTAACCAATGGCAACACATTGTCTGGGAGATGCCCGACCTATACCGTGACTGTGTCACCGGATTCTCCGTAAACATCATGCTGGCGGGTGCTCCTGCCGGAGCCGATGAAAAGATGAGCTTCTATATAGATGACATGCGCATCGAGAAAGTCGAAGCGGAGAACAGCCGGGGATTCGACTTGCGTAAAAACGCCATTGCCTACAGCCACAGCGGGTACAAACTGGACGCACGCAAGCAGGCACTGGTACAAAATGTGAAACAAGATACATTTTACCTATGTGACGCCGCCACGGGGCAGACCGTTTATCAAGGCACCGGAATTCCTCAACACAAAGACAAGAAACAGGACAAAGGCTTCCTGCTGCTGGACTTCAGTGACTTCAACACTCCCGGACAATATACGATTTCCATAGGTGACATTCATTCCAAGCCATTTCCCATCGGAAACAGCGCTTACCTATCTACCGCCTGGCATACGCTGAACTTCTTCTTCTCCGAACGATGCGGTTTCGACCAGCCGGGCATTCACCAGGAATGCCACCAAGATGTCTTCATGTATCATCCGGACGGACGAAGCATAAGTGTTTCAGGAGGTTGGCACGATGCAGCCGACCTGACACAAGGAACCGGAAATACCGCCGAATCGGGCATTGCCCTTTTGGAAATGGCCGGTACCGTACAAGGGAAAGACAGCATTTTCTATGAACGTTTGCTGGAAGAGGCACGTTGGGGCCTGAACTGGATTCTGCGTACCCGTTTCGGTGACGGTTACCGCCTTGGCGGACTGATTATCGGCATCTGGACCCAAAATATCCGCGGAGACAAAGATGATATGCAGGCAGAAGCCCGGAATACTCCCACCGACAACCTTAAGTCCGCTTCCTACTGTGCCCTTGCCGTACCTCACTTCGAGAAGAAAGACCCGGTCTTTGCCCGTTGGTGCCGTAACAGTGCCATAGAAGATTTTCAGTTTGCCATTGACCTGCTCGATACGCAAAGAACCGGAAACAACGAGGCAGAATTATATGCGCTGGCAACAGTAACCGCCATGCGCCTGTACCGCCTCACCCAAGACTCATATTACCTGAACTGGGCTGCCAGACTGGCACGTACCGTCATGGATTGCCAACAATTGGACAGACGCACCGACTGGAAAATTCCATTGAGAGGATTTTTCTACGAATCAACCCGTAAGAAGCGTATCCTGGCCTATTACCATCAAAGCCAGGAACATCTCATGGTCGAAGGACTTTCCATGTTGCTGACCGACTCCCCTACCCATGCAGATGCCCCCTTATGGCAAAATGCCTGTGAGGCTTATGCCGACTACTTGCGTGATATCGCCCGTACGATTGCTCCCTACGAAGTGTTGCCAAGTGCCATATATGAAGTAAACAACACGGATTACAGCAACCTGTATCATGAAGGAGACCAAGTAGGACTGCCCAGCCTGGAAGAGTATAATGCACAGGTGCGCAATGGCATTCCCCTGTCCAAAGACTTCTATCTGCGCCGTTTTCCAGTCGCTTACCAATTCAGAGGATTCCATGCGGTAGTCATGGGAAAAGCCAAGGCAGCCTTTATCCTCGCCCGCCTATTGGACGACCGGCAACTGAAAGATATCGCCACCCGCCAGCTGGAATACATCTTAGGATATAATCCTTTTGCCATGAGTACCGTATATGGAGACGGATACGATTATCCTCCACTTTATGGTGCTTATGCAGGCAACGTCGTGGGCGCCGTGCCTGTCGGAATCGAGACCTTTGAGAATGATGACGAGCCCTACTTCCCCATGCAGAACAACTGTACCTACAAGGAAATCTGGACACATACCACAGCAAGATTAATGTGGTGCATAGCAGAGTTGTTTAAATAAAAAAAACAGCCTCTGAAACATGATGATTCAGAGGCTGGTCATATATTCAGGTAAAAGGCTCAACCTTTAACTCTTCTTCAGCGCGGCAATGCTTTCTTTCAGCGACTTAATGATACTTTCCGCATCAGCCTGCTTCTTACGTTCCATTTCAAGGACAGCAGCGGGAGCATTGTTCACAAACTTCTCATTGTTCAACTTCTTTAATACCCCCTGCAAGAAGCCTTCCTTATGCTTCAGTTCCGCTTCCATACGGGCAATCTCAGCCTCAGCGTCAATCAGATTACCCAAAGGCACTGCATATTCGGTAGTACCCACCATAAAGGCAGCGGCACCATCTGCCTTGGCCTCCACCACATTGACAGCAGAAAGGTTACACACCTTCACTATAACAGGATTCAAGCTTTCTACCGGATTGGTACCGACAATCTGAAGTTCAAGCGCCTCTTTCATCGGGATGTTCTTCTGCGCACGAATCGTACGGACATTACCGATGATTTCCTTAGCTATCTCGAACTCCTGAAGAAGCGGCTCAGAGCAAGCATTCTTGTCTATCTTGCACATTTCATGAACCATCAGGCTTTCACCCGGCTTGCGTTCGCGCAACTGCTGCCAGAGTTCTTCCGTAATGAAAGGCATGAAAGGATGCAGCAATTCAAGCAGACGCTCGAAAGAGCTGAGCACGGCAGTATAGATAAACCCATTGACAGGCTGGCCGTATGCCGGCTTGACAATCTCCAGCAGCCAGGAAGAGAACTCGTCCCAGAAAAGTTTATAAACCACCATCAGCGCCTCGCTTAAACGGTATTTGCTGAACAAATCGGCTATTTCGGCAGAAGCAACTTCCAGACGCAGGTTGAACCATTGTACCGCTATCTGTGCATCTGCGGGGACGCTTACCGTACCCTCGCCATTCGTCCAACCTTTAATCAGCCGGAAAGCGTTCCATATCTTGTTGCAGAAGTTACGTCCCTGCTCGCAAAGCGCATCATCAAAGAGGATATCGTTACCGGCAGGAGCCGAAAGCATCATTCCCATACGTACGCCGTCAGCACCGTATTTCTCGATCAAATCCAACGGATCGGGAGAATTACCCAACGACTTGGACATCTTACGTCCCAGCTTGTCACGGACAATACCCGTAAAATAAACGTTCTTGAACGGCATCTTACCTTCATATTCATAGCCTGCCATAATCATACGGGCTACCCAGAAGAAGATAATGTCCGGACCGGTCACCAAGTCGCTGGTAGGATAATAGTAGTTTATCTCCTCGTTGCCCGGATTGTTGATGCCGTCAAACAAAGAGATGGGCCACAACCAGGAAGAGAACCAAGTATCCAGACAGTCTTCGTCTTGACGCAAGTCATCCAAAGTCAAAGCTTCATTCGCCGTTTTTTCTTTAGCCAACTTCAAAGCCTCTTCGGGAGTGGCAGCCACCACATAACCACCTTCCGGCAGGAAATAGGCGGGAATACGGTGTCCCCACCACAACTGACGGCTGATACACCAGTCCTTGATATTTTCCAGCCAGTTCTTATAAGTATTCTTATACTTGGCAGGATAGAATTTCAATTCATCGTTCATCACCGGAGGCAACGCCATATCAGCAAAATGCTGCATTTTCAAGAACCATTGCATGGAAAGCTTCGGCTCGATGGGCACGTTGGTACGTTCGCTGCAGCCTACCTTGTTCGTATAGGCTTCCACTTTCTCCAACAGTCCGGCAGCAGCAAGATCCTTTTCAATCTGTTCGCGCACATCGAAACGATCCATACCGACATACAAGCCTGCAGCTTCACTAAGCGTTCCGTTATCATTGAAAATATCAATGCTCGGTAAATTGTATTTCTCACCCAGCATGTAGTCGTTGACATCATGGGCAGGAGTCACTTTCAAGCAACCGGTACCGAACTCGATATCCACATAATCGTCCTCAATAACCGGAATGACACGACCTACCAACGGAACGATCACCTTCTTACCCTTCAACCAAGTATTCTTGGGGTCATTCGGATTGATACACATGGCTGTATCTCCCATGATGGTTTCAGGGCGGGTGGTAGCAACCACTGCATAACGTCCTTCGGGGTCACCTTCTACCCTATACCTCAAGTAATACAATTTGCTGTGCTCCTCCTTGTAGATTACTTCCTCATCACTAAGTGCGGTCAGCGCCTTGGGATCCCAGTTCACCATACGGACACCGCGATAAATCAAACCTTTGTTATACAAGTCAACAAAAACCTTAAGCACGCTTTCACTGCGTTTCTCATCCATAGTGAAAGCTGTACGGTCCCAATCGCAGGAAGCGCCCAATTTGCGGAGCTGTTTCAAGATGATACCGCCATGTTCGTCCGTCCACTCCCAAGCGTGCTTCAAGAACTCGTCGCGGGTAAGGTCTGTCTTCTTGATACCTTGTGCGGCAAGTCTGTTCACCACCTTGGCCTCGGTAGCAATGGATGCATGGTCGGTTCCCGGCACCCAGCAGGCATTCTTGCCTTCCATACGGGCACGGCGTACCAGAATATCTTGTA
>OKTX01000021.1_pt1 | contig 133025 bp, 102 predicted proteins | sample 1606261 | NCBI WGS metagenome assembly OKTX01 (sample SAMEA3879543, study PRJEB24766) | human gut metagenome | biome: human-associated habitat; feature: feces | place: USA | collected 1985/1987 | reverse complement strand
GAGCGAAAGTTATTTACGGATTATGACTATTTACCACCAAAAGTGACGAAGAACCCGTTTTTTAGACGTTGTTTCCTACATCCTACACCCATGATTATACTCCACTGAATATCAGGCAAATATATGGTGTATAAAAGGGTGTAGGCAGATGTATAAAAACCTCTTCCTACACCCCGAAATTCATAAAAAACACGTTTTTTATTCTGTAACCTCCTTATTATCAGCCCGTACATACACTTTGTGCGAACCTTGCCCCACTGTATTCAAATACCCCTTTTCTACAAGTAAATTGAGGTCATTCAATGCTTTATTCTTCAAAAGTCCTGTAATTCCGCTATAATCATGACGGGTAATGAAAGGATGTGTCTCCAAAAAAGCCAGCAAACGGCGATAACGCTCCGCACTGCTAAGTTCCGCGCTTTTTCGGAAACCATATTTGGCACGTTCTACATAGCCCGCACAGCGTTTCCGGAAATCGGGAGACACACGCAGGTGTACTTTGCCAAAGAAAATAGTTTGCGAATGAATCTCTTTGGGATCCATTACCGGACGGGCTTGCAAGCTTGCCGAAAAATATCCGATATCACCTAACTGTACATGATGTCCTTCGGACAGGTAATAGGAAATACGGTCCTCAAGCAAAGCCACCACGCCCTTCACATCACCGGGAGTGAAGCTGGACATATCGGCTATATCATGAACCAAGCGCTCCATTTCAATAGTACCCTTATTTACGATACGTGGGTACAAAGGTTGTAATTCGCCGTCACCCTTCGGGTTCGGGCGTCTCCGAAAATCATATTCTGCTGCCATAATGCTATGTTATTAAGTTACTAAATCATCATTTGCCCCTTTCCTTTTCCTCTTTTGCATTAAGGAAAATATCAGTAAGCTATAGGCAAAACTTTGTTTTCCAATTGTGGGCTGTGCATCCTGCAATTATAGGATGCACAGCCCACAGCCGAGAACTGTCCGTCCCGCAATTGCGGGACGAAGTTTTGCTACTGACAAAGATACAAAAACAATAAGGGAAAGTCAAGTTTTCTACCAACTATATTTCAATTTTTATGATTACTTTATGATGAACAAAAAAGGGGTGTTACCGCTTAACAAAAGCCTTGATTTATTTGTTTCAAACGCATTTTATACCTACCTTGCAGTCTCTTAGGAAAAGGTTCTTAGGAATAAATTATTTTTTAAATAAACACACAAATGAAAATAACCCTTGTCAGAGAAGAAAAAGAGAGTGGGAGAGAAGCCGTCAGCACCTGCGAGGCAGATGTATTATTGGAACGGATAAAGACAGAAACTAAAGCAGCACACGTCACCGCACTACGGACCATGCTACTATATACCACCCCTGATGCTCGTGGTCACTACGAGCACATTGATAAATTGCCACGCATTTATCCGGCTGTAGAATATGGAAGAAGCCGCGATGGAGGCAGAAAGCTGAAGCGCTACAACGGCATAGTAATGCTCGAAGTAAATGGCCTGGCCGGATTGTCAGAAGTAGAACTAGTGAAAGAGCAGGCAAGATTATTACCGCAAACATGGGCAGCTATTACCGGAAGCAGCGGACGGAGCGTAAAGATATGGGTGAAATTCGTGCTTCCCGACGGAAACCTCCCTGTAAAAGAGGAGAATATCACTCTCTTTCATGCCTGCGCTTATCGTATGGCTGTGCAGTGCTATCAACCCATACTGCCGTTTCCCATAACCTTGAAAGAACCTAACCCCGCACAAAGCTGCCGCATGACGCTGGACACTGACCCTTATTTCAATCCTGACGCCATAGCTTTCTGCCAGGAGCAGCCGTTCAGCATGCCCGGTGAACAGACTTTCCACCAACGGAAATTGACGGAAAAGAATCCGTTGCTGAGACTGAAACCCGGATTTGAGACATCAGAAACCTTCACCATACTGTTTGAAACAACCCTCGGCAAGGCATTGGATGAAATGCAGAACTGGAAGCGGGGAGATACCTTGCATCCGCTACTGGTGTGCCTGGCCGAAAATTGCTTCAAAGCAGGGATACCGGAAGAAGAAACCGTACGTCAGGTTATGATACACTATTACAGACAGGCAGACGAACAGGATGTCAGGATAACCATTCACAATCTGTATCGTGAATGCAAAGGATTTGGTAAGAAGTCAGCCCTGACACCGGAACAAAAAATCTCACTGCAATTGGAGGAATTCATGGGACGTAGATATGAATTCCGTTTTAATACCGTCAGCAATGATCTGGAATTTCGTCAAAAGGACTCCATTCACTTCTACTTCCAGCCTGTTGACCAACGGGCACGGAACAGCATATCAATGGATGCCCTGCAAGAAGGCATCAAAGTGTGGGACCGGGATGTAAACCGCTATCTGGCGTCCAACCGTGTGCCACTATACAATCCGGTAGAAGATTATCTGTGCAGCGTAGGGCGTTGGGACGGTAAAGATCGTATTCATGCGCTTGCCGACCTCGTGCCTTGCAATAATCCACACTGGCGTCAACTCTTCTACCGTTGGTTTCTGAACATGGTGGCTCACTGGCGGGGGCTCAACAAACAGTATGCCAACAGCACATCGCCTCTTTTAGTCGGTGCTCAAGGTTTTCGAAAATCAACCTATTGCCGGATCATTCTTCCGCCCGAACTTCGTTTCGGCTATACGGACAGCCTGGATTTCAGAAATAAGCGGGATGCCGAAATGTATCTGGGGCGTTTTATGCTGATCAACATTGATGAGTTTGACCAGGTCAGCATGAATCAGCAAGGTTTTCTAAAACATCTGTTACAGAAGCCTGTAGCCAATCTGCGCAAACCTTATGGCAGTAGTATTCAGGAGATGCGACGTTATGCTTCATTCATAGGTACCAGTAACCAAAAAGATTTGCTGACCGATCCGAGTGGTAGCCGCCGTTTTATCTGTATCGAGGTAACGGCACCCATCAATACAAACGTTACCATCAACTACCGTCAACTGTATGCACAAGCAATGGAGGCTATCACGAAAGGAGAACGTTACTGGTTTGATGACACAGACGAAGCAATTCTGAAGGAATCTAACCGGGAATTCGAACAAATCAGTCCGCTGGAGCAACTTTTCCATTGTCATTTTCGTTCACCGGAAGAAGGAGAGACGGGAGAACAATTGTCCGCCATGCAGATTATTGAATATCTACAAGAGAAGAACAAGGCTATTAATCTGTCTCAAAGCAGTATAACTACATTTGGACGTATTTTGAAAAGAAACCAGATTCAGTCCAAACGAACTAAGAAAGGGATGATATACGAAGTGATAAAGTTGTGATTTCAGTAAAATTGTGGTGTAGGAAGGCAGGCTTCCTACACCTTTCTACATACTTTCCTACATCATATATCAACTTGTAAATTAACGACTTAATCGTTTCGGTGTATGATGTAGGTTCCTTTTAGAAAACAGCGTTATGAGAATTTTCTTTTTATTCTGCTCCCCGTAATATGAATGTTGTGGCCCCGATAGTAACGATAGCCCCGTCCTCAATACGGATACGGTCTTTATCTCCCAGTATTTCATTATTCAGAAAAGTTCCGGTCAGACTGGGGGCATCTTGTAGAGTATAAACAAGTTTGCCTTGCTTATTTCGCTTCACATTAATAATGCAGTGACGGCGATCCATACTCATGTCCGACGTTTCAATAGGAGTATTAATATTGGTTCCCACACAGCGACGGCCAATTACATTGTCACCTTCCTGCAAAGGAAGCACTTGTTTGAAGCCAAACACATTCTCAATCACTGTAATACTGCCAAAAGCATCTTTAAATTCTTCTTCATCAGGGCGTTCTTCCTTTTGCGGAGCACGCATCTTTGTCTTTCCCAGGCGAATACTAAACTGCTTGCCACAATGCTCACAAACGAAGACCAATGACTGACCTTCGCTGTATTTTGTTTCATCGAACAAAAGATAATTCTCACATTTAGGACAACGGATACGCTTCATAAGATTCAAAATTTAAGAATTATCACTTCTTCAGCACCCAAGCATTTTTGTACATCTCATTTTGGCGAATTCTTGCCAAAGCCTGATAAGCTTCCACTTCTGTTCCGCAAGATTCAATGCTGACACGCATTTTGCCGTCTCCAACAATCGCTTTTGCAGTGGAGAAGCCTTTTGCAACCAGCTGGGCTGCCATTGCTTCTGCATCTTGTTCTGTGCCCACGCTGGCAATGATAATATGATAGGGTCTTTTAGGAGTGGCAACGGACTGTTTAGCAGCAATAGGTTGCACATTTTGTTTAGGAGTCTCAGAAGTTACAACTGCTTTAGAAGTCTCAGCCTTAGCTTGAGCTTCTGTAGATACAGCCGGTGTTTTACCAACTTTGACTTCTCTAACCGCAACAGGGGCTACCACTTTCTTTTGTGTCCCTTTTTGCTTGTTAGCTGATTTGCGGGTGGGAGTATTCTGCTTTACAACAATCGGTGTAATAGCCAAAGATTGCTTTTCTATTTTCTCAAACAGCTCATCCGGTAATAGCTTTGCATAATTTTCTTCCACCACTTCCGTATTCTCTATCGGAGTGGAAAAGAAGAAAGAAAACACAATTGCAGCTACCACTGCGGCAGCATTAGTCAGATATGCACGGTTAAATTTAATGGAGAAAGTACGTTTTTCCTTTTTGATAGCGGCAGGCACTGAATAAGCGGCAACGTTCTCGGTCGACGGTTTTTCCAAAGCAGACAATTCCTGCATCTCAAATGCATCCAGCCCATATAAATAAGGAGTTGTGATCTTATTATCATAAGGTGCGAAGTCGAAGGTGTTATGAATAGTGTAACGTACTTCGCCAACATTCGGCAAATCAACCTTACCGTCTTCGTGCAACGTGGCTATTAATTCGTCCACTTTACGTTCTACCATCTTGGTAGCATCAGAGAAATTGGTTCCATACACAGACATATAAGACTGTACCAGCAAACCGTCATTCATCTTCAATTGCGGATTAAAGCCGATAATACGGGTAGGGGGCAGGAAAATATTTTCTTCTTTCACTCTTGTAGCCGAAGCGTAATGAGCAACAAATCCTCCCAAACCCGGAACAATGACGCAGTCATTTTCCAATAACAAAGCTTCTATATGTTGTGCCAATTCAATCATGCTGCAAAAGTAACGCAAATCTCGGATATAAGCCAGTTTCAGGGCATTTTTCTTTTCAACAATTTATAAACAGTCATGAGCGGTACTTTACAAAAAGCAAAAGTCTATAGATGTTATACCTCTTCTTTTAAAAAGTGGATACGGAATATATTTGTTTCGTATCTTCTTGTAGGCCTGAAAAATACTGTTTATAAAATCCTGAATATCAAATAGTACAAATCTACTAAGAATTCTGCCTATTTTACTACGATTTTTCTTAAATGCTGATGCATAAATAATAGACAATTCAACAATAAACCGGAAAAACTAACGTTTATTGGCATAAGAGAGTTATTTTTGTAACCAATCAAACTATAAAAATATTAAAGTATACGATGAAGATTAAAACGCTGATACCTGCCCTTTCACTTCTAATATTAGTGTCGTGCAAAACAACGAACGACTCAATTGCATATTTCCAAGATCTAGATAATTTGGCTGCATATTCCGGAGATAGCATTAATTATGCCCCTAAAATAGTGCCTGATGACGAATTGTCTATTACTATATCAGGAGTGGATCCTAATGCTGTGGCTGTATTCAATATGCCTTTGTCCAGCTATATGACACCCGGTGAGACCAATGTAACCATGACACCTGTACTACATACATACTTGGTAGATTCTCATGGTAAAATTGACTTCCCTGTGCTTGGCAAAATCTCTGTAGCAGGAATGACTCGTAGTGAGTTGACGGATCTGATGACTGATAAACTGGCTACTTATGTAAAAGATCCGATTGTAACAGTTCAAATACGCAATTTTAAAGTTTCGGTTCTGGGCGAAGTAACTAAACCTGGTACGGTCAGTGTCCCCAATGAACGTCTATCTATTCTTGATGCTATTGGTATGGCAGGAGATCTAACCATTTATGGTAATCGTAAAAATGTATTACTTATACGTGATAACGGAGGTAAAAAGGAATATCATCGTTTTGACCTCACTTCTATAGAATCTCTGAATTCACCTTATTACTATTTACAACAAAACGATGTGCTTTATGTAGAACCTAACAAGGCCCGAAAAGGTAATGCCAAATATAGCCAAAACCAACAATTCAATATATCATTAGCTTCTACTATAATCAGCGCCATTTCTGTCTTGGCATCATTAGGAATCGCATTATTGGTAAAATAAAATCACTGTTATGTCTCAACAAAACCAATTGAATGATATCGGGAAACTAAAAGAAATTTTAGTATTCTATTTGAGAAGATGGAAAATATTCCTAGTCAGTCTCATCGTATGTATCAGCATTGCTATATTGTATATATATATAACCAAACCTGTTTATTTGGTAACAGCAAACATCCTTGTGGAAGAAAAAGAAAGTAGCCCAATGAATCAGATGCAGTCGATGATGAAAGGATTTTCTTTAACCGACGTTTTCGGAGGAAATTCCAGCATACATAATGAAATAGAACTGATTCGTTCCTTCTCTATGTTTCGCCGTGTAGTTAAGAGTTTAAATCTGAATGAAAAGTATAGTTCCGGTGAATGGATATTTCCAAGATCTTATTATAAGAACAGTCCTGTGGTTATTACTCCTATAAATGATATTGCGGACACCCTCACTGCGACTTTAAAATTCAAAATCAAAAGTTCAGGAAAAAATGTAAAAGTAAAAATGTCCAAGGGATTTAAAACCTTACATGAGGAGACTTTTTCGTTACCTTTCATTATGCAAACTTCTTATGGAGATTTTAAGATAGAGACAACCCAGTTCTATAACCCTAACAAAGAAATCAATGCAAAAGTCAGTTTTTCCGGATATGATTATGCCACCGAAATGCTACAAAAAGAAGTAGAGGTAGATTTTGCGACTAAAAAGGCCAACATCATCAATATGCAACTTAAAGAAAAAAACATCAAGAAAGGAAAAGATGTCCTGAACGAATTGATTGCTTCTTATAATACCTCCAGCAAAGAACGCCGAAATGCTCTGGCAGGCAATATGGTACTCTTTCTGGATGAGCGTATTAATCTTATATCAAAAGAACTGGTAGAAATAGAAAAACAAATAGAAAGCTATAAGAAAGAAAATTCTCTGACTGACATTGAGGCGGAAGCTAAAATTATACTGGATAAAAGTACTAATTTCAAAGAACGGTTGATTGAAGCAGAAACTCAATATACCGTTATTGAGTTAGTGGAGGAATTTTTGCTGAAACCAGAAAACCGTTTCTCACTGGTTCCTTTAAATATCGGACTGAATGACCGTACCGTCTTAGAGGGACTTCAAAAATACAACGAAGCGCTATTGGAACGTTTAAGATTATTGAAAACAACCCAGGGAAATACTCCAACCCTCGATATCATGAACGAGCAGATAGATGCAATGCATGACAATATGTTGGCAACTATCCGGAGTTTGAAGTCCGGTTTCAGCCATGCTAAGGAAAACTTGCAAGAACAAGGAGATTATTTCATGGCTCGTATAAAAGGCATGCCTACACAAGAAAGGGAGTTTATTGATATCAAGCGCCAACAGATGATCAAGCAGGAATTATTTGTATTCCTGTTGCAAAAAAAAGAAGAAAATGCATTGTCTATGGCTGTAACTACTCCTAAAGCTGAAATTGTAGATAAAGCCTATACTTTACAGACGCCTGTCAGCCCACGCCCTATGAGACTGTTGGCTTTTGCTATGAGTATTGCAATTATAGGAGCAGGTTGTTACATCAAAGTTAGATATTAGAAGAGCTTGGAAATGTTGCAAAAAGAACAGTTAGGATTATGTCCGGAGGATTTTGTTCTTCCGGCCTCTTTCTTATTATCCATGTCCTTGTTAGGTCTGGAGTTTCCTTTTGCATATATATTAGTCTTCATCGTCCTGTATCTCTCACTGATAGTAAACAAGTATGATTTCCTGTTACAAAGTACGATCTTATTTGGAGTATTTGGTTTCTATGATGAGAATGTGACTTTTCCCATTAAGATGCACGATTTGCTATTCATCGTATATATAGCCGGATTCTTTATTTATTGGAAGAAGAAAAACATCAGTAAACTGCTGATATTGATTTCAGCATATATATTGTTCTTGATTTTTGTTGCAATGCTGAGTGACGAAACCTTGATTGTACAAATAAGAAGGCTAAGATTATATATGCATATTCTTTATTTTCTCTTTCCTTTATTGGTTTTCAGAAATCACGATTTCGAAATCGATAAGTTCTTCAAAAAGCTGTTCATTTATGTGCTAATTATCAGTAGCTTCTACATTCTGGATTCTTTAGTATTCAGTAGTAATATCCTAGTACCGCGTACAACATGGGGAGATCTGACCTATACGACTTTAGAGATGAATCTGTTTGGTGAATTTCTCAGAATATATCCTCCGGGAATGTATTTTGTGGCACTACTTTTATTTCCTATGCTTTATCTCTATAAAACTCCCTTAAAATATATATTGATCATAGCACTGGGATTAATTTGTACGAAAACATTCAGTGTCATAGGAGGAGTCTTGATTACCATCTTCTGCTTTTATGGTACATGGAAGAAGAAAATCATATATTTGGTAATCGGATCTGTGATGTTGGCCGCCGGATATGTATTAGACGGACAAATGAATGGAGCATTGCGTGTTCAACATCTGGTAGGTCAGTTTACCTCCTTTGCATCTTATCGTTCTGTAGAAGATGCTATGAGCGACATGGACAATCTGGCTGAATTCGGTTCTGACAGAGGTGCACAGATCATTCCTAAAATAGAATTGCTCACTTCTACACAAAAGCTCATGCTTGGGTTTGGGTTTCTTCATAACGAGTTAACAACCAATGATGATTACATCATCCATAATGAATATTACTCTGATCAATCGGCAGCCGAAGAGGTAGCCTCTTTAGTAGAGGTTACACAAGTTCAGACTATACTTGATACAGGACTCATTGGTTTTTGTGTGCAACATTTATTCTATATTGCCATTTACTTTTTCCTTCGAAAATATAAGTATAGCAATTTGTATCTTGTAACTCTTGTTTGCATCTCTATTTTTGGTGTCGGAGGATTCGCCGGTCTGAATATTCCACATGGACTTTTATTATTAGGACTGGCTTTGGGATGTGTTTTACTTGCGAATAAAGAAATCTGGAATGTTAAGTCGTCTGTTTCTATATGAAAGCCAAGATAGAGTCATATAAAAGTGGAGCTATATATTCTGCGGGATTAAGCGTTGTAGTAAAATTCATCGCTTTTTTCCAGAACTTCCTGATCGCTTATTATCTGGGAGCCGGGACGGGGACGGATATTTATTTTTATATGTTCGGAGGCATGATAGCTGCTTGTGAAATTCTTCAAAGCATCACTTCTTCCATACTGATTCCCCGCTCCATGTTATTAAGGAATCAAGACTCATTTCATACTGAAAACGCATATTTGAATGCTTTTTTATATACCATTCTCTCGATAGCAATTATCATTATAGGCATTATACTGATAAATGGAAAAGAATGCCTGTTATTGCTTTCCAATTTTTCGGCACAGGATATTGATATACATTTGCCGTTATTATATATTTTACTACCTGTCTCCATACCTTATATAATCAATGTTGTATATGTAGAAGTTTTGGCATCTTATAAGTATTTTATTTTTCCACAAATCATTACTGTAATCAATAACATATTCATTATTCTTTTCATAGTTTTATTTCATGCTTCACTCGGCGTTTTTTCATTGGCGGTCGGTTTTTGTATTGCAACTATAATAAACTTTTTATGGCTGATCATTTTTATAAAACGCAATCTATCATGGAGTTATTCATGCTTTTCATTTACACATCTGAAAGATAGTTTCAGTGATATATGTGTCAAGCTTGTAAATGATTCTACAATGGCATTCACGACTATGTTTCCGATGTACCTCCTTTCCATGTTCTATCCGGGAACTATTACAGTGATAACTTATGCCAACAAACTATTACAAGCACCAATGATTTTGTTAGTTCAGCTTTTTGCTGTTTTACAAATAAAACTGAGTGAGTTGTATTCCAAACATCTCGGACGGGAAATGAAGCGTACTTATATGGAAATCGGAGGGAAGTCAATACTTTTAAGTTTGATTGGCGCTATTTTCTTTTTTATTCTTCGCAGACCTATTGTAGAAATATGCTTTGGCAATGGAGCCATGACACCTGAAAATATTGAAGTATTTATTGAAGTACTGGGCATACTTATTATCAGTATCCCATTTTCTATTATCACTGCTGTATCAACACGCATGTTATTCGTTATGCGTAAAATAAAGACATATACATTTCTGATGATCCCCTGCAACATAATTACGTGCGTTTTGTACTATTGGTTAATTGAGCAAAAAGGTGTGAATGGTTATGCTGTGGCAGATGTTTCAATGGAAGTTGTTAAATCAGTAATGCTGTTGGGATGTACTCTCCTGCTACTGAGAAAAATAAAATGCAAATATGAAAATTAGTATTATTACACCGGTATATAATAGGGAAGACTGCATTAGTAGATGTATAGAGAGTGTAGCAATTCAGGCTGAAGGAGTAGAACACTGGATTGTGAACGATGGTTCCACCGATGCTACATTGTCTATAGTACGACAGTTTGCCGATAAGTATCCGCATATTCATTTATTAACATACGAATGTAATGCCGGAGTAGGAGCAGCACGAAATGCCGCCATACAAAAATGCACCGGAGACTACATCCTTTTTGTGGATAGCGATGACTATCTTGCTGAAAATGCGATTGCTTTTATCCGAACAACTATAAAAGAATCTCCCTCTTATCTTCATTATTTGTTTGCGACAAATGGGCGTATGTCTTTCTATGAGACCTATCACCTATTAGAGCAAAAACAAACTGTACTAACCTATTTTGACTGGTTAAGAGGCAAGGTTGGTGGTGATTTTGTACATGTTATGAATCGTGGTATGTTGCAAAAATTCCCTTTTAATGAAGAATTACGAATTTATGAAGAAACTAATTTTCTAAAACTGCACCGCTATTCAAGAGAGCAGTTATTCACTAACCAAATTATAGTCTATACGGAACTGAACAGACAAGATTCTGTATCTTTACAGTATAGGTTAAACAATTCACGCGCTATACGTTTGGAATACATAGCATTGCAAAGTATTATATATGATTTTTATGATGATTATGTAGCTGCCGGAGCATTAGTGCAAATACATGAACGCATCAGGAAATATCGTTTTCTGGCAATAGCTGTCAATGATTATAGAGATGACGAGTTAATACCAAAGAACCAGTTATTACAGGTTTTCAAAATATTAAAGCTGGGATATTTGATGCGTATGTTTATTATTATTCATTCTCATATAAAATATATGTTTAAGAAATGAGAATCTTGCATCTGATATATTCATTAAATGTAGGCGGTGCTGAACGCATGGTAATTACTCTCGCTAATTATCAAGTGCAAAGTAATCAAGTAGGATTATGCATTATCAATAATCTATATTCTCAAAAGTTATTGAACGAATTAGATAGTAGAATACAAGTGTTCCGTATCAATCGTAAAAAAGCAAGTCGTAATATTCTGGACGTATTTCAATTGAACAGATATGTCTTTAAGTTCCATCCGGATATACTTCATATCCATGATTCGGATGCTATCCTTTATATACCTATTCGCTCTTTTTACCATACGATATTGACTATTCATGCAATGGATTTGCCATTAAAAGGGTACAAGCTTTATAATCAGACTGTGGCAATTTCCAAAGCTGTGGCCGATAATACTGAGAATCGAGGACTTTGTAGACCGGAAGTAATATACAATGGAATTTCAACTTCTGCAATCCAGCGAACAAAGAAGAATATCCCCAATGCTGAACAAAATTTTCGCATTGTGCAAGTAGGCAGATTGGAACATGGTATTAAAGGACAACATTTAATATTAAAAGCTTTACATAGATTATCTTCTTCCCATATTAGTGTAGATTTTATTGGGGATGGCAGTTCTTATAACTATCTGAAAGAAGTAACCCGACAGCTCAAACTGGAGAAACAGGTAAACTTTCTAGATAATCGTGATATAGAATGGATATATCATCATTTGTGTGATTATCACTTATTGGTTCAACCATCAATAAGCGAAGGATTTGGACTTACTATTGCTGAAGGTATGGCTGCGGGAGTCCCTGTACTTGTATCTGACCTGCCCGCTCCTTTAGAAATAATAGACAAAGGTAAACAAGGTTATTATTTCAGGCACAACGATGTGGATGATCTCTGTCGGATGTTACGTTATATAATTAAACATTATGAAGAAGCTCTGCAACTTTCTGATAAAGCACAGACATTTGTAGCAGTTAATTTTGATTCCAAGCTGATAGCCCAACAATATATCAATTTATACAATGAATATATCAATAAAACACATACGAAATAAATACTCGGAACATTGCTTCTTCCTACTGGCTATAGCAGTCATCTTATTTCATTTTTTCGTGCTACGCCATGAAACGATATTGAAATATGACAGCGATAACAAGATTCTTACGTATGGATTACGTTCCCTTGCTGATGCAATAATACTGTTGTTGCCATATTGGATTTTGCCAGCAAAATATCGTCGTTGTATCTGGATAATAATTATTTTGTTCACGATTTGGACACTATCACAATTATGGTACTTTCGTACTTACAATGACCTTATGCCTTTCTCTTCATTCATTCTGTTCTCTAATATTTCTCCTCTACTGATTAAAAGTATAAAAGCATCTATACATACGATTGACTGGAGTATAATCATATCAATAATCCTCTTATTGATCAGTGACTATATACTTTTCCGCAGGAATGAAAATAAGTGGGTAAAAGGTAAAACAAAATATCTATATATAGTATCTCTCATTACATTTGTCATATTGGTTCATATCGCAAATGGTTCGGCCTTTTATATGAAAGGAAAAGGCAAAGTAGATAACATTTGGGAAAGATACACTAACTCCAATGGTTATGCTTATTATTTCAGTATAAACGGTTTAGTTGCCTTAGGGATATATTCTATTGTTGAAACCACATGGGAAGCCCAAGAGTTAACGGAGCAGGAAATTACTAAAATAGAAAATTACATTGAAAGCCATGGAAATCATTATACTGATAACTCTTATTCAGTTCCTGAAAGAAAAAATTTAATCCTTATTATTATAGAGTCGCTAAATTCATGGGTGATAAATTTCAAAATAGACAACATAGAAATAACACCTTATTTAAATCAACTTTGTTGTCAGAATAATAGTATCACAGCTTTAAAAGTACAACCTCAAGTAAAAGACGGACGCTCAAGTGATGCACACTTTATGTATAACACAGGAATACTTCCATTGAGAAAAGGGGCAGTTGCTATGCGATACGGAAAAACATCCTACCCTTCACTTGCAAAAGCATTAAGAAACTATACGACTATAGAGTTTATTTGTGATGATGCCAAATTTTGGAATCAAACCGTAACTGCTTCCAGTTATGGTTTTGAAAATCTTTATGATCGGAATTACATACCTCATAATGGTGCTGATGTAGCTAAAGATGGAGAAATGTTTCAATTGGCAACTACAGTTTTAAAGACAACAAAGCAACCCTTTTATGCTCAATTGGTAACACTATCTATGCACCAACCTTATGATAAACCTATTGTTCCTGCTACTGCCATATCCCAGTCAAATCAATATTCTGCCGAAATAAAGAATTATTTGGAAGCCGTTCATTATTGCGATTCTGAATTAGAAAAATTCATTAGAAATTTAAAGGAAGCCGACTTGTACGATAATTCTGTCATAGCCATTGTATCTGATCACGATGAAGTGGATAAAAATGTCATCGAACACAGAAAGAGAGTGCTTCCTGAAGACAAGGAGGTTGCATTGATTGTATTGAATACCCCATATACAATAAAGTATCAAGGGAAGTTAGGACAAATTGATGTATATCCTACTTTATTAGATATAATGGGGGCTAATCATTATCTTTGGAAAGGGATAGGACAAAGTATATTTCGCAAGAATGAAAATGAACAAACGAACTTTGATGAGATGTGGGATATATCTTCTTTATTAATTACTAAAGGATATTTCAAAGACAACAACATCAATGAGATCCCTAATTAATAGTAAACTAATTCATTTGCAGTTGATAATAGCTTATTGCATAAAAATATGAAAAGATTAAAGATACTTATAGTCAGTAAATTCTTATATGCACGTGGAGGAGCGGAAGTCTATGCCATGAATTTGGGAGAAATGCTGCAAAAGCAAGAACATGAAGTCTGTTTCTTTTCAATGCATCATCCGCAGAATATCCATGTAAATGAGGATAAATATTTCGCAAAAGAGGTATCTTTCTTTCAGCCATCAATCAGTGGAAAAATCAATGCAGCTTTACGTATCTTCGGAACTGGAATAAGACGAAATTACGAGAAAATATTAGATGATTTTCAGCCGGATATTGTTCACCTAAATAATATACATTCTTATCTTTCACCTATAGTTGCCAGATTGGCACATAAAAAAGGTATTAAGGTAATATGGACCGTTCATGATTATAAGTTGATATGTCCTGCATATTCTTGCCTCTGTAATGGGATGCCTTGTGAGGCATGTTTCACAGACAAATCCAAGGTTGTATCCCGCCGATGCATGAAAAATAGTTTTCTTGCCAGTCTTCTCGCCTGGAGTGAAGCTGTATATTGGAATAAAGAAAGACTATCTGAATGGACAGATGCTTTTATCTGTCCCAGTAATTTTATAGCACAGAAGATGATGAAAGGAGGTTATTCGGCGGATAAACTTCACGTTATCTGCAATTTTATTAACGACGAGAAAGTTAAATTCATCATCGAATCAACGTCACAAGAAAGAGAAAGTGCTTATGCATATATAGGGCGCCTTTCAGAAGAAAAGGGAGTTATAGAATTGCTAAAAGTCGCAGATCGTTTACCATATAAACTATATATAGCGGGAAACGGGCCTTTAGAAAATGAACTGAAACGAGTCTATTCATCTAATCATATCAAGTTCCTCGGACATTTATCTGCTATGGAAATTATTGGATTATTGAAGAGAGTACAATTTTCTATGGTTCCTTCTATTTGCTATGAAAATAATCCACTCAGCGCTATCGAATCATTATGTTGTGGCACTCCCGTATGCGGTAGGCGTATTGGTGGTATTCCTGAATTATTAGAAAAAGATGCTGATAATCGCCTGTTTTCTAATGAAGTAGAGCTTATAACATCTCTTTCGGATATGTTTATTTCTTCTTCGGAGGTAGATAGACAAAAACTATCTTTAACCTCATGTGAACGCTTTTCTGCCGAACTATATTATCGAAAATGGTTGGAAGTTGTTCAAAGCATTTAAAATTTAGATATATTTGTCTTTAAGATAAAGAAATATGAAAATTGTAGTAACAGGGACCAGAGGCATTCCCGGTATACAAGGAGGAGTAGAAACGCATTGCGAAGAGCTCTATCCATTAATTGCAGATAAACAGCATGAAATTATTGTTGTTCGCCGTCCCTATTATGCAGTGGATCATTCTGTAAAAGTATATAAACAAGTTATTATAAAAGATATAAGAGTGCTGCGTAACAAGCATTTGGAAGCTTTCATACATACTTTTTTAGCCGTGTTATATGCACGCAAAGTAAAAGCGAATATTGTACATATTCACGCAGTAGGTCCGGCATTAATGACCCCTTTAGTACGATTATTAGGTATGAAAGCGGTAATCACCCATCATGGTCCAGATTATGATCGTGATAAATGGGGGAAGTTTGCCAAATGGATACTTCGTATGGGAGAAAAAACAGGAATGTACTATGCTAATCATATCATAGTTATTTCTGAACATATCAGACGAATGATTCAACAGAAATATCCAGATAAGAAAAATATAACACTGATCTACAATGGAATAAATCCAGTATTTCCTGCACGTAGCACTGAACATCTTCAAAGTCTGGATTTGACAGAATATGGTTATATTTTAGCAGTAGGGCGTCTTGTGAAAGAGAAAGGCTTTGATAAACTAATTGAAGCCTTCAAACAACTATCTCCAGTATCTATAAAATTAGTAATAGCCGGGGATGCTGATTATCAGGATGAATATACTCAGAAGTTAAAAGAAATGTGTAAAGAGCAGAAGAACATACGCCTGGTAGGCTTTATCAAAGGAGAAAAACTTGCACAATTATATACATACGCACGGATATTTGTATTACCTTCCACGCATGAAGGATTGCCTATCGCACTACTTGAAGCTATGAGTTATAATTGTCCGGTACTGGCAAGTGATATTCCTGCTAATAAGGAAATAGGATTACCGGAGGAATGTTACTTCAAAAGTGGAGATTTATCCTGTTTGCAACAGGCTCTGAAGAAACAATTGGAAAATGCTCAGACAGAACGGGTTTCTTACAACTTGTCTGCATATAACTGGACCAATATAGCCGGACAGACCAAAGAAATATATAATTCTCTAATATTATAAAACAATATAGATAACAATTTAACGTTCTATATACTAAAGAATTCTGTATTTTAAGAATGAATATACAATCTTCAATATATACTTTTCCGTTGAAACGGAAAAGTAACCGTATACTCAAACGAACACTTGACATAGTGTTATCATTGATAGTCTTGACTACGATATATCCAGTGGCATATATCATCATCGGGTGTTGCATCAAAATAAAGATGCCGGGTAAGATTATATTTACTCAAAAGCGCAACGGCTTATATGGGAAGGTATTTACATGTTATAAGTTTCGCTCCATGCTGCCCAATGGTGAAGCCGATACACAACAAGCTTACAATGAAGATCCACGTATTACTCCATTAGGACATTTCCTGCGTGTCACCAGTTTTGATGAGTTACCACAATTCTGGAATGTGCTTAAAGGAGACATGTCCGTAGTGGGTCCACGTCCTCATATGCTGATACATACTGAGCAATATTGTGATATCATTCCTGAATACAATAAAAGACTTATTGTGAAGCCGGGTATCACGGGATGGGCGCAGATACACAACCTGCGCGGTGAAACGGAGAAGTTGGATAAAATGAAAAAAAGAGTAGAATATGATATATGGTATATCGAACATTGGTCGTTCTCATTAGACCTGAAAATCATGTTCAACACAATAAAAATTATATTCCGATAAACTCATGCGTATAACCTGTCACATACTTACAATCCTGTTTTGTTTTTCTGCTTCGTCAGTAATGACAGCGCAAAGCGGACTGAAGCATCAGAACATTTCATCTTTCGTTGAATATGGAGCATCTGTCCATACCGGTGACAACACTCCTTTGTGGCAGGTCAGCAATCAACATGGATTATCCTCTATTGACAATAATACTTATTTAAGAGGTGGAGCTTTTTATACAGATACAATCCGCCAGTGGAGGTTGGAAGGAGGACTGGATATGGCGGTTGCATCCGGTTTTACATCCACTTTTATATTGCAACAGGCTTATGCTGACATACGATATAAATGGTTGGGGATACTCATTGGTAGTAAAGAGATTGACTCACCTTTATTAAATCAGCAATTAAGTAGTGGAGGACTAACCTGGTCGGGTAATGCAAGACCTATTCCACAAGTATGGATAGGACTTCCTGAATATGTGCAAGTATTACCACGCCTCGCTTTAAAAGCAGAAATGTCGTACGGATGGTTTACTGATAATAAATATCAGAGAAAGCAGGTAGGAGAGGATTATTGGTATACTAAAAGCATCAAATATCACCATAAAAGCGGATTCCTACGCATTGGAGTTCCACAGGGTAAGTGGCAACTAGACCTGGGTATGAGCTTGGATGTACAGTTTGGTGGATATAAAAGCGCCGGAATGGATGCAGGAGATTTAGGAAATAGTTGGAAAGATTATTTCAAGGTATTTATTCCCAGTCGTGGAGATGACAGTAGTCCTGAAGGAGAACAAATTGCCTATCAAGGTAATTTTATGGGTAGCGAACATATATGGATGACTTATCGTCATGAAGATTTTTCCATCAGTGCTTATCTGGAGAATTATTACGATGATTTCAGTGGAATGGGAAAACTCAACGGATTTGATGGTTTATGGGGGATTGAATACAAATCTAACCATAAACAGGTCATCAACGGTTTTGTACTGGAATACTATCAGACTACTAACCAGAGCGGTCCAATGCATGGAGTGGATTTCACCGTAGTAGAGAAAACGGGAGGTGCCGACGACTATTATAACAACGAGTGGTATCCCGGCTGGGTACACTGGGGAATGACTATGGCTAACCCATTGATAGCTTCTCCCATTTATAACAAAGACGGTGACATGAGTTTCAAATACAACCGTATCCGAGCCTTGCATTTAGGTTGGAGCGGAGACATCAGCAATGAATGGACATACCTCGCAAAACTATCATATAATAAAACTTGGGGAACTCCTTTCAAACCTATACCTAATATATTAGAAAATTTTTCTACTTTTGCATCAGTTTTCTATACTCCCCATAAATGGAAAGGGTGGCGGTTCAATGCATCCATTGCTTTCGATATAGGAGAGATATATGGTGACAATTTAGGTTGCCAGTTGAAAGTACAAAAAACATTCTGAAAAAGATGAATTACATACAAACGGAAATTGATGGTGTATGGCTGATCGAACCGAAAGTTCTTCGTGACGAGCGTGGCTATTTTATGGAAGCCTTTAAAGAAGAGGAATTCAAAATGCATATCGGTGATGTGCACTTTATTCAGGACAATGAGTCGAAGTCTTCCTTCGGTGTATTACGTGGATTACATTATCAGAAAGGAGAATATTGTCAGTCCAAACTGGTACGTGTTATAAAAGGAAAAGTACTGGATGTGGCAGTGGATTTGCGCCAATCATCACCAACTTTCGGTAAATATGTCTCTGCAGAACTGAGTGAGGAAAATCAACGGCAATTTTTCATTCCCCGTGGATTCGCACATGGTTTCCTTGTTCTGAGTGAGGAAGCTATCTTTATTTATAAAGTAGATAATGCTTATGTTCCACAAGCAGAAGCATCCATTCGTTTCAATGATGAAACCATAGGAATTGAGTGGCCTATAGCAGAAGAACAACTTTTATTATCTCCTAAAGATAAAACAGCTCCATCCTTCCGGGATGCGACATATTTTGAATAAAGAGTATGAAGATAGCCATCGTCGGTACAGGATATGTCGGTTTAGTGACCGGAACCTGTTTTGCAGAAATCGGTGTCAGCGTCATTTGCGTAGACACGAACAGTGAAAAGATAGAGTCACTGAAAAAGGGTGTTATTCCTATCTATGAAAGTGGCCTGGAAGAAATGGTGAACCGAAATGTAAAAGCCGGTCGCCTACATTTCACAACTTCATTGGAGAGCTGCCTGAATGAAGTAGACGTTGTTTTCAGTGCCGTTGGTACGCCTCCTGACGAAGATGGAAGTGCTGATCTCAGTTATGTGCTCGAAGTTGCCCGTACCATTGGTAGAAACATGCAGAAGTACATATTGGTAGTCACAAAGAGTACGGTTCCTGTAGGTACTGCAAAGAAAGTACGTGCCGCTATCCAGGAGGAACTGGATAAACGGGGTGTTAGTATTCAATTTGATGTAGCCTCTAATCCCGAATTCCTGAAAGAAGGAAATGCTATCAATGATTTTATGAGCCCGGACCGTGTAGTAGTGGGAGTGGAGTCCGAACGTGCAAAGAAATTGATGAGTAAGCTTTATAAACCATTCTTGCTGAACAATTTCCGTGTAATATTTATGGATATCCCGTCTGCTGAAATGACGAAGTATGCGGCTAACTCAATGCTGGCTACCCGTATTAGTTTTATGAATGATATCGCTAATCTTTGCGAACTGGTAGGGGCAGATGTCAATATGGTACGTAGTGGCATCGGTTCGGATACCCGAATCGGGCGTAAGTTCCTTTATCCGGGTATTGGTTATGGTGGTTCGTGCTTTCCAAAAGATGTAAAAGCACTCATCAAAACCGCTGAACAAAATGGCTATCAGATGCGTGTGCTCCATGCTGTAGAAGAAGTCAATGAACTACAGAAAAGCATTCTTTTCGACAAACTTTGCAAGCACTTCAACAACGAACTGAAAGGTAAGACAATTGCCTTATGGGGACTGGCTTTCAAACCGGAGACGGATGATATGCGCGAAGCCCCTTCATTGGTGTTAATAGACAAACTGCTGAAAGCCGGATGTAAAGTGCGGGCTTACGACTCCGCTGCAATGGACGAATGTCGCCGTCGGATAGGTGAGAGCATTTATTATGCCAAAGATATGTATGATGCTGTACTTGATGCTGATGCTTTGATGCTGGTTACCGAATGGAAAGAATTCCGTTTACCATCCTGGGCAGTTATCAAGAAAACCATGGAGAAACCTGTGGTGTTAGACGGGCGTAATATCTATGACAAGAAAGAAATGGAAGAGCAAGGATTTACCTATCATTGCATCGGACATTAAAAATATAAAACAGAGAGAGTTATGATAAAGTGGGGTACTATTTCTATGGTGCTCGTCGTTGTGCTTGTATCATCCTGTAGCAGTACTAAAAATGGGGAAAATTCCGACAGGGAAGACTTAACCGCTAAAGAATTGCTGCAAGGTGTCTGGCTGGACGATGAGACGGATATGCCGTTAATGCGTATTAGCGGTGATACGATCTATTATGCTGACCCACAAAATGCACCTGTTTACTTCAAGGTACTTCGTGATACGATTTATTTACGCGGAAATACCCTTACAGCTTATAAAATAGACCGTCAAACGGAATATAGCTTTTGGTTTCATTCTCTATCTGATGATATCGTAAAGCTATATAAGTCCGATAATCCGGAAGACACTCTGGCATTCTCCACTCAGGAAGTGGAAGTTATCCCCAGCACTTCAGAAGTAATCAAAAAAGATAGTGTGGTTATGTATAAAGGAACGCGTTATCGGGGCTATGTCTATATCAACCCTTCTAAGATGAAAGTAATAAAAACAGTATATTCTGATGAAGGTATAGGTGTGGACAATGTATACTATGACAACGTGATACATATCTGTGTATATGAAGGCAAGAAATTACTGTATGGCAAGGATATTACTAAAAAAGTTTTCGCAACTATTTTTCCGGAGGAAGTGTTAAATCAGACCATTCTTTCCGACATGAATTTTATAAATGTGGATGGAAAAGGCTATCACTATGAAGCCATGCTCCGTATTCCGGAAAGTTCCGTTTATCATCTCGTAAGCCTGACTATCGGTACTGATAAGCAATTACATATAAAAATGGTGGAGTAAAACTCCACCATCAAACAATATCTATTAAAGAAATCCTTCTCTTATTTGTTGCTTTTTCCTGAAGGGTTAGCACTTTTTCTCGGAGCATTACCTCTTCCTTTTGAAGCATCTCCTTTCTTCGGAGCATTTCCACTACCTTTATTGGTATTTCGTCCTTTAGCACGGAAGTTACGTTTGCCCCTTCCGTCATAACTGCGTGGCTTGTATTCGGGTGACTCACCTAATTCTTCAGGTACAGGTATTTTATAAATATCTCTTTCCAGAAAATTCTCAATTTGCTTGAAGTTACTTTGTTCCTTTTCATTTACAAAGGTTAGAGCAACACCATCGTTATTAGCACGCGCCGTACGACCAATACGATGAACATAGTCTTCACTGTCATGCGGAACATCATAGTTAATCACAAGACGAATATCATCAATGTCAATACCACGAGCCACGATGTCAGTGGCAACCAGAATGTTTATACGACCTGCCTTAAACTCATGCATCACTTCTTCACGCTGTGCCTGTTCCAGGTCAGAATGCATTTCGCCTACATTCAGCTTCATCATTTTCAAGGCCTTTGTCACTTCCTTTACTTTCAACTTGGATGATGCGAAGATAATGACACGCTCCGGTGTTTGTTCAGCAAAGAGACTGCGAATTATACCCAACTTCTGATTTTCATAGCAAACATAGGCGGCTTGCACAATTTTATCAGCAGGGCGTGAAACGGCAAGTTTGACTTCAGCGGGATTATTGAGAATGGTGTTGGCAAGTTGTTGTATTTTTGCAGGCATGGTAGCAGAGAACATGATGGTTTGCCGTTCTTTAGGCAAATACTTCACAATCTGCATGATGTCATCGAAGAAACCCATATCGAGCATGCGGTCGGCTTCGTCAAGAATGAAATAGGAAACACGGGAAAGATCTACATATCCCAAACTCAGATGAGCTATCAAACGTCCCGGAGTAGCTATAACAACATCGGCTCCCAACATTAGCCCCTTCTTTTGCTGTTCAAAGAGTATCCCATCGTTACCACCATAAACTGCCACACTGCTGACAGGCATGAAGTAGGAAAAACCTTCCATCTGCTGATCTATTTGTTGCGCCAATTCTCGTGTGGGAGACATAACAATACAGTTTATAGCATCTTCAGGATGTCCACCTTCGGAAAGTTTATTCAGTACAGGCAACAGATAGGCAGCCGTCTTACCGGTTCCGGTCTGTGCCACGGCTATTAAATCTCTGCCTTCAAGTATAACGGGAATGGATTTCTCTTGTATAGGTGTGCACTCATCGAAGCGCATGGCTTCCAGTGCATCAAGCACCTGATCATTCAGTTGTAGTTCGGAAAACTTCATGTTTCTTTTTATTTAGTCGCAAAGATAGGAAATAAAGTGATTATCACAAAAGAATGAAGCTACTTTGCAATCCATTCCTTTAATACCCCGGATGCTGTTCCCATTCCGGATTCATTTGTCTGATTTTCTCGGGAATGGGGAAGACAATAGTATACCCACTTTCTTCGTTGGGAAGTTGCGGACGACTGTTGTAAGAACGGGTAAACTGTCCAAAACGAATTAAGTCCTGACGACGCCAACCTTCCCAAGCCAATTCTAATTGGCGCTCAGCCAAAAGATTGTCCAAGGTAGCAGTACGTTCCGGTGCTCCTACACGGGTACGCACCTGATTCAGTTCTTCATCTCCATTGCGTCCGTCACGGACTTTGGCTTCACTCTTCATAAGTAATACATCAGCGTAACGAAACAGAACAATATCATTCTCCATCAATTTTCCATCTTTCATGGCTTTGTCATCTATCTCATATTTTTTCATACGGGCACCGGCAGTCTTTTCATAAGGTTCATCAGACAGATCCAGTTTAACCTTCCACGGTTCGTAAACTAAAGCTGTTCCATCATCCAATTTCACGACATTACCTTTCAAATCATAAACAGTACCTGCATAATAGCAATAATCAAAACGCGGGTCCTGTTCGTTTGTCTCGTATCCAAAAGTCTGTAAGGCTTCGATAGTGGCACTTGATCCATTCTCACCAGACAAACCTAACGCTTTGGCATGATTATAATGACGCGAACGGAAAAGATATTGCATCTGATTGGTATATAGCGTCTTATTCATCGGAATAGTGAAGATGTTTTCAACAGAGCCTTCATTATATACGGCAAAATTGGCGGCATAATCTGATTCAAGACGATAACCTAAAGCTGTAATTTGGTCACAATAGAATTCTACGGCCTGCCAGGCATTGAATGTATTGCCATCCACATCAAAGAAGATTGTTTTCCCATCCGGATGGGTATCATCCACCCAGTTATTATCCATATAAATTTCTGCATTCAGTGCCAGTTTTGCAAGCAGGAAGTAGGCTACGGGACGTGTCAAGCGGCCATAGTAATTACCAGAACGGTTACTGAACTGAGCGGGCAGGAGTGGGGCTGTCTCTTGTAGTTCCTTGAATATGAAATTAAAGATATTCTCACGTTCACTCAGTACAATATCTTTTGAGGCAACTTTGGAAGATAGAACCAACGGAATACTACCGAACAGGTCCGTCAGATAATAATAGTACATTGCACGTAAGGCACGTACTTCGGCACGATAGGCTGGAAGTTCTGCATCTGCATGTGTAAGTGCATAACTTTCAATTTGTTCCAAAGACTTATTACTGAGCATTACTACTTTATAGAGATATTCCCAAGTGGCTTGTATCGCATCATTATTTATTCCCCATTTGTGCAAAAATAGTCCTTGCCAGAAACCACCGTCGTACCAGTCACCACCACGAGTAGGCATAATGGCTTCATCGGTTGTAAAAGTATTCAGATCATATATGCCGCGTCCCGTTCCCTGCAATCCTTGACTGTCGGAATTTCCTCCAATGTAGTTATAGAGAGAAGCAACCGCATTCAGATAAAGTTCAGTAATGTTACGATAGCCTTCTTCTTCGGGTAATGCATCGCGGGGACTTTCTTTTAGAAAACCATCACATGAGATCATGCACCAACTGAGGGTGACCAAAACACAAAACGAACGAATTATGGAATATCTTTTCATGTCTTTAAGGTTTAGAAGTTTACACTTAATCCGATGGTATATGTGCGGTATAAAGGATAATTGCGTTTATCATCTATACCTAAAGTAGAATTCACCGATGAACTGTTTATCATGGGTGTCAATCCGGAATAACCGGAAATAGTAGCCAGATTGTTGACCGTCAGTGACAGGCGAAGCGATTGCAGGTAACGGGTATTTTTCAATGGAACATTCCAGCCCACTGTGATATAGTCGAAGTTCACATAATCACCATCTTCCAACCAATAATCTGTAGCTGTCTGATCCTTTATATTCCGTGTAGGCGCTTTCTTCATAACGTTATAGTCGGGGAAACTATTCATATTCATATAAGTAAGCGAAGTACCATTATAGACTTTATGCCCGAATGCACCGTTTATCTGTAACGATACATCGAAATCTTTATAACGAAAACTGATATTAGAGCCAAGAATTGTCTTTGGAACTGCCTGACCTGCTATGTACCGGTCTTCACCATCTTCCAGACTAACACCACCACCATTCAAATCAGCAATCTGATAAGTATAGCCTCCGTTACCATCGGATACTAATCCTGTGCAATGGGGGAGGTAAAATACCCCCAGCGGCTGACCTACAATCTGGTAAACGATATGATTATATCCGCCATGAAATCCGGCACCATCCAATCCGGCAAGACTCTTGTATTCTGTTGCTGAAATATGTTCACCCTGATAGTTGCCGTCGAGGGAAAGCAATTTGTTTTGTTGAAAAGTCAGGTTAGCATTGATATTCAGTTCCATATCTTTGGTTTTCAATGGAGTTATGCCAATGGATAGCTCTGTTCCATAATTACGCATGGAACCAATGTTTGCCAGCAAAGTGTTGTAAGTGAAAGGCGGTACACTTACATTATAGAGATAGAGCATATCTTTCGTCTTGGAATTATAATAGTTGGCGGTTAGTAACAACCGGTTACCCAGCAAAGCCATTTCTATACCGGCATTGAAGGTCTGTTTCACTTCCCATTTTAAGTCCGGATTCATATTCTTCAATTGGTCCATTGTGACCACAGGTGATGAACCTACCGGAGCAACTCCGTTCGGGCGTATCAGATTCAGCGAGGTGTACGAATCAATTCCATTTTGGTTACCTGCCAAACCATAGCCTGCGCGGACTTTCAGATTGTCAATGAAAGGCAGTTTCTCCATAAACTTTTCCTTGCCGACTACCCATGCAACAGATACAGCTGGAAAGAAACCCCATTTATGATTACTGCCAAACTTGGAAGAGGCATCTCCACGGGCATTCACTGTCAGTATATAACGATCATCGTATGTATAGTTCACACGTCCCATGAAGGAGGCCAGACGAGGATCTTCATAATAAGAATTAGTTCCTTCCCACGGACGGAGAGCACCTCCCTGAAGATTGTTATAGCCCAGACCATCAATACTGAAATTAGTAACTGTGGTATAGAATCCCGAATATTGGTCTTTTTGCACTTCCGCCAGCCCCAAAACATCAAAGAAATGCTTCCGCCATTCTTTCTTATAAGACAACATCAGGTTCCCCAATAACGATTCCATTTTCTTAGTTCCTTTGTATGCCTGCCCTTGCGCCCAGACCGCAACCGGCAGATACTGTGAACTTTCAATCACATTATAGGTGTAGGAACCAAACAGTGCCAGTTTCCATGCTTCAGACAAATTAAATGTCAACCGTGCATGCGTACTAATGTGCGAAGTAGCGTCTTTATCATTCACATCCATCCATGCCAGCGGATGAGACAACTGGCTGGCAAGAACACTTCCATCCCAACTTCCGGTTTCCGGATTCTTATGATTAGGGAAAGTGGGATTAAATGCAGCAGCCGAATAAAACACTTTATGTAAATTTACCAAGTTACGCTCTTTCTGTATGGAACCAAACATTCCGAGATCACATTTCAGAAAATTATCGAATACGTACTGCGTCATATTCATATTCGATGTGAAGTTCTGCAACTTTTCATTGACAATTACTCCTTCACGATTCATCAAAGCAAGTGAAACACGATAGTTGGAGGTGTTTGTTCCACCGGAGAAGGCTATGTGATGATTATGTTGCAGCCCTGTTTGTTCTATTTCCTTCTGGAAATCGGTATTGTTTCCCAAATCAAGAATAGAAACGCCACGCTCTTTAGCTACTGCCCGGAATTCATCTCCATTGAGCATTCTTACCGTTTTATAGCTTGAAGCAATACCGAAGCTACCATTATAGTTCACACTTGTGCGCCCACTAACACCTTTTTTAGTGGTAATTTCAATAACACCCGATGCTCCGCGCGAACCATATTGCGCTGTTTCCGAAGCATCTTTCAAGATAACAAAACTTTCAATATCCGCCGGATAGATAGACATAAGCATACTCAAATCACCAAAAACACCGTCTACAATAATCAACGGATCATTGCCAGTAGTCAATGAAGTGGTACCACGCAAGCGGACAGCATCCAATGCTGCAGGTCCGTTGGAACCTTTCAGAATAGTCAAACCCGGTACCCGTCCGCGGATGGCATCCAGTGGATTGGTTATCTGGTCTTTATTCATCTGGTTTTCGGTGATTCTTTCTACAAGTCCTGAAAGGTTCTTGCGAAGGCCTGTGGCATATCCAACAGTCGTTATAGAGTCAGGGAGGCTAACGTGAAGTTTTTCTTGTGCAACGGCTTGAAGGCCAGGGACAGTCAAAAACAAAGAGAGATAGAAAAGGTTCCGTATTCTCTTCATAGTATTAATATTTAAGAGGTTCCGCAAATATAGATGTCATTATATGAAACAAATATATTTGCGGAATAGTTCAGCTCATTTCGGCAAATCGATATATGAGTCCTTGAAGCCTAAGAAATAGAGCACTCCATCGAGCCCGATTGTATTGATGGACTGTTTGGCATTGGCAACCACTTTGGGTTTAGCATGAAAAGCGATACCCAAACCGGCAACACCCAGCATCGGAAGATCATTGGCTCCATCACCCACGGCAATAGTTTGAGCAATATCCACTTTTTCCACCTGCGCAATCAGACGCAACAGTTCAGCTTTCCGCTTACCGTCTACAACATCTCCCAAATAACGTCCAGTCAACTTACCATCCACAATTTCCAGTTCATTGGCATATACGTAGTCAATACCGTATTTTTGTTGCAAGTATTGTCCGAAATAGGTGAAACCACCGGAAAGAATGGCAATCTTATAGCCGTACTTTTTCAACACATACATCAATCGGTCTACTCCTTCTGTTATAGGCAGGTGTTCCGCTATATCCTGCATTACAGATTCATCCAACCCTTTCAGTAAGGCTACGCGTTCGCGGAAGCTTTCGGTAAAATCTATTTCCCCACGCATGGCCCGTTCTGTGATGGCTTTTACTTCATCTCCTACACCGGCACGTATGGCCAATTCGTCAATTACTTCCGTCTCAATCAGTGTGGAGTCCATATCGAAACATATCAGACGGCGCATACGACGATACATATTATCGAGTTGAAAAGAGAAGTCCATTTCAAGTTCGCTCGCCAGTTTCATCAGTTGCTCTTGCATGGCAATGCGATCCTTCGGAGTTCCACGGACGGAGAATTCGATACACGCACGAGTACGTAAATCACATTCATCCAATGGAATACGTCCCGTCAGGCGCTTGATAGCATCAATATTCATCCCCTGTTCAGCAAGAATGCGGGTGACTGCGGAGATCTGGCGGGCAGACAACTTACGTCCCAGTAAAGTAAGAATATAGCGATTTTTTCCCTGCATATTGACCCAATCTTCATATTCTTTCACCGAAATAGGATAGAAGCGAATCGTCACTCCCAAAGAAGATGCCTTGAAAAGCAACTCTTTCATGATGAATCCTGAATGTTGTTCCTCTGTCTTGCATAAGATACCCAATGACAGTGTATTATGAATGTCCGCCTGACCAATGTCAAGAATAGTAGCGTCGTATTTAGCTAAAATTTCTGTAACGGATGCAGTTAATCCCGGACGATCTTCGCCCGTAACGCGAATAAGAATAAGTTCTGTGCTCAACGGTTGCATATAAAATTGTTTATCTAAATTAATGAGTAACACGGTGCAAAAGTAGATAAAATTCCTGCTATATACACCAATTAACATAGAAATATGTATTTAACAGTAATATCCATGAAATGTTTCCTATTTCTCTTGAGGACATACTTGATACAAATGATAAAAACACATAATATATATTCGAAAATCACCGGATCAATACTGTGCAGAGAGGTATCCAGAGATGCAAAACATGTTATATAACATGAAAAAGTCAACCGTTTACTTGATTTTCAATAATAAAGTTATACCTTTGTCGCCGATTTAGAACGAGTGGTTCTATAATCTTAGTAAACGTTGATTGTATATTTGTTAGCTAAGACGTTGTTTTTACCGTCTGACAAACATCTATAAATCAACCAGTATTAACCAAAACCGCCTTACATGAAGCATGTAAAATGGATTTTTGTTGTATTACTAATTAGTTCCTTGACTTCTTTCGTAGAAAAAGACAAACCTACCGGAGGTTTAAATGTGGGTGACATAGCCCCTGATTTTAAAATCAAAACTATGTCGACTGAGCAACAACCTATTCAAAATCTCTCCAAGATGAAGGGAAAATATGTGTTACTCAGTTTCTGGGCAAGTTATGATGCGCAATCCCGGATGCAAAACGCAAGTTTGAGCAATGCGCTTCACTCAACTTCTCCAAACAATAATGTGGAAATGGTTTCCGTATCATTTGATGAATATCAATCTATCTTCGAGGAAACCATTCGTAAGGACCAAATAGTTACGCCCACCTGTTTCGTGGAAACTAAAGGCGAGTCGTCCGGCATCTTTAAAAAGTACCGTTTAGGCCGGGGATTTACTAACTATTTACTGGATGATAATGGTGTAATTATAGCCAAAAACATCTCTGCTGCAGAACTTTCAGCTTACTTGAATTAAGCTTTCACTGCACATTGCCATGAAAGATTTAAAGAACCTGTAAGACGAAAGTGGGGTTGCTTCTAAAACTTATGTGATGAAAAAAGCATCGTTAGAGTCAAAAGAAGCAAAGACAAAAGAGGAAATGGATACAACAAAAAAGCCCCTCCTGCACTTGTGGTAACACAAGGAGCGGGAGGGGCTTCTTATTTTTGTTAAGTTGAGTTGGCTACTCTATTTCGGTGCCTTCTGATACAGATAAAATGCAATGAACGCATAGAGTATATTCGGTATCCATACAGCAATTACCGGAGGAACATTACCATTCACTGCAAAAGTGGAAGCAATCGTCTGGAACAAAATATATGAAAAGCTCAATGCCAAACCTATCCCCAAGTGTAATCCCATTCCCCCTTTAGTCTTTTTCGAAGAAAGAGAAACACCTATCAATGTGAGGATAAATGATGCAAACGACATGGCAATGCGTTTGTGATATTCAATTTCGAACTCTTTGATATTGGCAAAGCCGCGCTGCCGCTGCCGGCTAATATATTCGCTTAATTGTGGACTGGTCATCATTTCCTGTTGATTTTTCATAATAAGAAAATCGGCAGGTTCCATAAAAAGAGTACTATCGATGCGGTCTCCCTTAACAATGTTCTCTTTCATACCATCCATTTCACGTATCATGTAATCCTTTATAATCCATTTATGGACGGAGGCTGTATCATAAGTGATAGATCGTGCCGTAAGATGAGAAACCAACTGTTTGTCTTTAAACTTATCCAATGAAAAACGATATCCCGTCTTGCTATAATCTTCGAAGCGTTCAATATAAGCAATGACGCCCGAATCTACTTCCAACTGAATGTTACGAGCTGTATTCGATTTGCGCTGCTTATAATATTTATCTTCAAAGTTAATACGCGTCACACTACCTTGGGGTATGATATAAGAACCCAAAAAGAATGTTACTATTGCAATTATAGCTGCTGACACCATGTAGGGACGAAGCATCCTCTTAAAACTCATTCCAGTAGAGAACATCGCAATAATCTCGGAGTTCTCAGCCAGTTTTGAGGTAAAGAAAATAACCGCAATAAACACAAACAATGGACTGAACAGGTTTGCAAAGTAAGGAATGAAATTCAGATAATAATCGAAGATTATGGCTTTCCAAGGAGCTTCGTGTGACATAAATCTGTCCATCTTCTCATTAAAGTCGAATACCACTGCAATGGAGATAATCAATGCAATGGCAAACACATAAGTTCCAAGGAACTTCTTAATAATGTAGAAGTCGAGCCGCTTCAACCATTTCCAGTTATCCGGCATCTTTATACCTTTCATGTTCCAGTTCAGTTTTTTCATAACCTTGTCGATACGCGTTTCACCATCATCGGTTTCCATGTGGAGAAATCACCGGCAATGATGTGCTTGCGAGCTTCACCCACCAGCCACAGATAAAATGCCAAATTATGAATAGATGCAATTTGCATAGCCAGTAACTCCTGTGCATGGAACAGATGTCGCAGATATGCCTTACTATATAAGGTATCTACCGCAGAAGCTCCATCTGCTTCAATGGGCGAGAAGTCTGTTTCCCATTTCTTATTACGCATATTGATGATACCATCTTTGGTGAACAACATGCCATTGCGTCCGTTTCGGGTTGGCATTACACAATCGAACATGTCTACACCGCGCTCGATACCTTCCAAAATATTGACCGGTGTACCTACACCCATCAGATACCGTGGCTTATCTTTCGGTAAGATTTCATTCACCAACTCAATCATCTCATACATTTTATCCACAGGTTCACCTACTGCCAGACCACCGATGGCATTGCCATCCGCACCCTTCGATGCTATGTATTCTGCCGACTGCTTGCGAAGATCAGGATATACACATCCTTGAACAATAGGAAAGAGAGACTGCTGGTATCCATACTTCGGTTCCGTTTCATTGAAACGCTGAATGCAACGGTCCAACCAACGATGTGTGAGTCCTAATGACTTTTTGGCATACGCATAATCCGAATCTCCTGGAGGACATTCGTCAAACGCCATCATGATATCTGCACCAATCGTACGCTCGATATCCATTACCTTTTCTGGAGTGAAGATATGTTTACTACCGTCGATATGTGAACGGAATTCCGCACCCTCCTCACGTAGTTTACGGATACCTGATAATGAGAACACCTGAAATCCGCCACTATCTGTCAGCATAGGACGGTCAAAGCCGTTGAACTTATGCAGTCCTCCGGCTTTTTCCAGTACGTCCAATCCCGGACGCAGATATAGATGATAGGTATTCCCTAATATGATTTGCGCCTTAATATCTTCTTTCAGTTCGGTTACATGCACACCTTTCACCGTTCCTACGGTACCTACCGGCATAAAGATAGGAGTTTCTATCTGCCCGTGATCGGTAGTTATCAATCCTGCACGCGCATTACTTTTACTGTCTGTATATTGTAAGTCGAATGTCATTCTGCTTTCTTTTCTTTCTTTACGGACAAGTCGATGGCATCGGCAACCTTCTCATTGGTCAGCGCAATGGCAAACACCTCTTTCACATCTTTCACGTAATGGAAAGTTAACCCTTTGAGGTATATTTCCTGTATCTCGTCAATATTCTTACGGTTCTCTTCACTTAGAATAATATTCTTGATGCCGGCACGTTTCGCAGCCAGAATCTTCTCCTTAATACCCCCCACGGGAAGTACCTTGCCACGAAGTGTTATTTCTCCTGTCATAGCAAGATTTGCCTTCACTTTACGCTGGGTGAGGGCAGAGGCGAGAGAAGTGGCCATGGTGATACCTGCCGAGGGGCCGTCCTTAGGAATAGCACCTTCCGGCACATGTACGTGGATATTCCAATTATCAAAAATATCTTCATCCAGATTCAGCAAAGAAGCGTGTGCCTTGATATATTCCAAGGCCAGCATTGCAGACTCTTTCATGACATCACCCAGATTTCCGGTCAACGTCAGACGCCCACCTTTTCCGCGGCTCAAACTGGTTTCTACAAACAGGATTTCTCCCCCCACGGCGGTCCATGCTAACCCGGTCACTACACCAGCGTATTCATTGCCCTGATATTTATCACGGGTATACTCAGGTGCTCCGAGGAACTCATACAAATCTCCCGGTTTGATTTCCTGTTTGGCAAAGTAGCCATCCGTAGCATACTGGCGTGCCGATTTACGAAGTATTTTACCTATCTTCTTCTCTAATTCGCGTACACCACTTTCACGGGTATACGACTCGATAATAGCCTCCAGCGTATTCTTTGGTATTTTGATATCATTCTTCTTCATACCGTTGGCTTCCAGTTCTTTCGGAACCAGATGGCGACGGGCTATTTCAATCTTCTCTTCAGTGATATAACCACTTACCTCAATCAACTCCATACGATCGAGCAACGGTCCAGGGATAGTATTCAGATTATTTGCAGTAGCAATGAACATTACTTTAGATAAATCGTAATCTACATCCAGGAAATTATCATGGAATGTTGTATTCTGTTCCGGATCAAGCACCTCAAGCAAAGCTGAAGAAGGATCTCCCTGACGATCTGAACTCACCTTATCTATTTCATCCAGGATAAACACCGGATTGGATGAGCCAGCCTTGATCAGACTTTTGATAATACGTCCCGGCATAGCACCGATGTACGTCTTACGATGTCCACGTATCTCTGCTTCATCATGCACGCCACCCAATGACATACGGATATATTTCCGTTTGAGGGCAGCAGCGATAGAACGCCCCAAAGAGGTTTTACCTACTCCCGGAGGGCCATACAAACAGATAATAGGCGACTTCATATCACCTTTCAACTTCAATACAGCCAAGTGCTCCAGAATACGTTCTTTCACCTTCTCCAAGCCATAATGATCTTTATTCAGAGTCTTCTCAGCATTGACTAAGTTCAGATTATCTGTAGTGTATATTCCCCACGGCAAACTTAGCATTGTTTGCAGATAATTGAGTTGCACACTATAATCAGGAGATTGTGGATGTGTACGTTCCAGTTTATCCACCTCTTTCATGAAAGTGTCTCTTACTTCCGTACTCCACTTAGTAGCAATTGCTTTACGGCGTAATTCTTCTATTTCCTGTTCCTGGCCACCACCACCCAATTCATCTTGAATGGTCTTAATCTGCTGTTGCAGGAAGTATTCACGTTGTTGCTGGTCAATATCTTCCCGTGCACGCATCTGTATGGACTCCTTGATTTCGGCAAGTTGCACTTCCCGGTTCAGTATCTCCAACAAACGATAAGTACGTGCCCGCAATGCATCAATACGCAGCAACTCAATCTTCTCATCTTTTTTCAGCGGAAGGTTCGTGCAAATAAAATTCACCAGGAACATAGGATTCGTAATATTCTTGATGGCAAATGCAGAATCCTGCGGAAACATATCAGATGATTTGATATATCTTATAGTCAGATCCTTGCAAGCTTCCACCAATGCATGGAACTCCTTATCATTTTTGTCAGGAATATCTTCTCCCAATGCTTTTACGCGCCCTTTCAAATAAGGAGTTGTATCTACAATTTCTTCCAATTCCATACGTTTGACGCCTTGCAGAATAATAGTGGTAGTCTGATCAGGCATTTCCAAGATACGGATAATCTTACCTACCGTACCAATAGTATGCAAATCTTCCAACGAAGGCATCTCCGTTTCTGCTACCTTCTGGCAAACCACTCCGATATATGCACCTTTTTTTTCAGCTTCACGCACTAATTTCATGGAAGTCTTTCTCCCGACAGATACCGGCATAAATACACCTGGAAATAAAACCATATTCCGTAAAGGTAATATCGGAAGTATCTCATTCACTTCAATATCCATCAACTGTTCTTCATTCCCCTCAAAATCAGCAATCACTGAAAAAGTGTTTCCTTCTTCTCTCGCTTCCGTATCTTTTAGGTAAAGTCTTTTCTTCATTTCGTTCTTTTTAAGTTTATGTCATACTGACAGGGCTTATAAAGCGCCTGCAAAGTTAATCTATTCTTCATTAATATAAAGCACCTTTTCTATAAAAAGACAAAAACGGTGCCAAATTTGTCGTAATATTCCCGACTTTGTCTATTTTTGCTCTCTATTAACAACTACAATCTATGTCAAACCCTTATTTTCAGTTTAAACAATTTACTATATGGCACGATAAATGTGCCATGAAAGTAGGTACAGATGGCGTGCTACTAGGCGCTTGGGCAGAGGCAGAAAGCTCGCAAAAAATCCTCGATATAGGAACTGGCACTGGGTTGATAGCGATAATGTTAGCACAGCGATATCCATTGTCGCAAATCACGGCTATAGAAATAGATGAAGCTGCGGCAGCTCAGGCTAAGATGAATGTAGCCCGTTCTCCGTGGACAAAACGAATACAAGTTATCTGTAACGATTTCAGTCTATTCCAGACCGAAAGTAAATATAATCTGATAGTTTCTAATCCACCATATTTTGTTGATGCATTGAACTGCCCTGACAAACAACGCAATATGGCACGTCATACCTGTGAACTAAATTATGAGTTACTTTTTCGACGCTCGGCACATCTCCTTGAAAAGCAGGGGAGGGTATGTGTTATCATTCCTACCGAAGCAGAAAAGTTAGTAATTGACACAGCCTGGAAATACAAGTTGTACCCTTCGCGTCGTCTTTATGTCTTCACCAAACCGGATAAACCAAGCCGAAGAATACTTATTTCATTCAGCCACGAAGAACAAAAGTGCATAGAAGAGACTTTATGTATTGAAGTGGAACACCATCAATTTACACCGGAATATATTGCACTGACAAAAGATTTTTATTTAAAAATGTAGTTTGGTGCTATCATGCCTTTATCTCAATAGACAGTTATAGACAGTTATTTTGTTGGATATTTCTATATACAAAAATAAGCTGCTGAAAATCAACAACTTATTCTTTTTAGTCGGGGTAGCGGGATTCGAACCCACGACCCCCTGCTCCCAAAGCAGGTGCGCTAACCGGACTGCGCTACACCCCGAATACTTTATTTCTTAAAAGCGAGTGCAAAGATAGAAATTATTTTGTAATAAACAAAACAAATCGACTCTTTTTACAAAAAAAAATCAGATGAGGTCATAAATACCCATTTAGACAGGGCCAACTTCGTATTTGCTCCGTACCAACTCCCCATAAAAACATAAAATAATTCAAGATCATTCACTACACTTGCGGAACTTAAGCAAAATGACAAAATGTAAATCGTGATGTCCTACGTTTCATCCTTTCGTATCAATAGTTGGCGTAGTGCGAAAAGACGCAAGGATTTCCTGTTTGGTAAATGCCGTATGATTTATAATAATGAGGGAAAGTGTATTTTGGAAAGTGAGTTCTTTGTATTTCATTCTTATTTGATTGCGTATTTGATATATTTCCTAAAAAGTGATTATTAGATTTCGTTGCTTATCTTCTTCAAAACAGAAAAATATCACCTGCTTTTCGGAGGGGCTACACCCTTTTTCCGTGATAGTATCACCCTTTAGTGATAAAGGTGTAGCCCTATGAGGCAAAGGGTGTAGCCATTTTCCAAATTACATCATCCGTTTGGATCAAATAGATGGTCTGTTTGGTTAAAACAAATCATGCAATAGCGCTGAATAGACCATCTGTAGCATACCAATAGATGATATGATAATGATAAACTAAGGTTTTATTCTTCCAGAAGGGCCTTTTTGACAGAAAACCTTATTGCTGATAATGGGGAAATACAAACGTATTGAAGAGAAATATCGTATTTCACTATCTTATTGCCATATTGGACTGATTGCGTAAATCCTGATATGCTTTGGCCAATCAAGCTTAGGGAAAAGAACGTTAGCCTGCGAAACTTAAATATAGAATAATAGCTCCGGAACGATATTTTTCAATTAACTTTATCCCCTGAAAACAATTGGTAGGTTTCAACGTTACACTATAATAAAAAGACATCATGAAAAAACAAATCATTAGCATGGCGGTCATGGCAGTTGTATTTGCTGCCTGTGGTGGTTCTAAAGCTCCCGCTACCGTAGTAGGATCATGGGTAATGCCCATTAACGGGCAACCTGGAGAAGTGCAAGGAATCAAACTGAAAGAGAATGGAGAAGCATCTTCCATTAATATGCACACTTTGATATACAAAGAATGGGAACAACAAGGTGACCAGCTTTATCTGACAGTAAAAAGTATCGGTAATGGAATAGAGATTGAAGGTGTGGATACACTGAAGATTGACAAGCTAACGCCGGATTCGTTAGTGTTAAGTTCCAATTATGGATATACTCTGGAGTATGTAAGGCAGAAATAATACAAACTGCAATATATAAATCCCTGACGACTTTAAAGTATTAAATATCGTCAGGGATTTCTTCCTAACCTAACCAATCAATTTACCTTGAACGTATTTCTCTACGCATAAATATGATATAAGAGAGTGCAAAACAGAGAATTGTAACTGCAATCAATCCTGTTAGCTGTGGCCATATAACCAGCAAACTCTGTCCCAATGGGAGAGGGCTGGGTATTGCCCCTTGAACCTGCTCCATCATTAACGGTCCCAAGCTTCGAAGTGATGGCATCAGCAATACAGAAGTTGCCTGATTGAATAATTCGCACGGATTCAATGACATTATGCCCCAAACTATTTTTTGATAACCGACAACATAATAAGGCGGCATCATATCAGAAGGCATGAACATCTTAGCAACCCAATTGACAATCATCGTATAAAATACACTGAAAAACAACCATATCGCCAGAGAAGCCAAAGCTGAAGTAGCCGTCTGCCGGAAGCAGAGCGAGAACAGTATCGCCATATTCAACCAAAGACCTACATAGAAAACACTTAGGATCAAAAAGGAAATGATACGGGCAAATTCTTCCGGTGTAGGTGGAATACCGATGGCTATCAGCCCGGCTCCCATTACCAAAAAACCTAATACAAACAGCATAATTGTAATCACAATCAGTGCAGCAACAAATTTGGCATTGATTATACAATCACGGTGTATCGGCTGTGATAATATACGGCATAATGTCCCTTTGTTCAGTTCCGAATTCATGGCATCAAATCCTAAGGCAATACCTAACAGCGGCCCTAAAAAGTTGATGAACAAAACAAAAGAAGGCAATGTGCCATCGGATACGGTAAACAATTTCAAGAAGAAAAAAGTATCTTCCACATCACCTGATTTGACAGCCTCATGCATACTGGTGAGTGATGTATACAAGGCTCCCAAGCAAGTGAGCGTGATAATGGCAAGTAAAATAATAAAGCGCCAACTACGCACATGATCCCGGATTTCTTTATTCACAATAACCCAGAAAGGCTGCTCAATTCCGTTCATACTTCTCACCTCCTTCCTTTATATAATTATTGTAGATATCAATAAGTTCTACTTGTTTACCTTCCATTTCTCTAAGATCAAGCTGCGCCAGTAATTCTCCGTGATTAAATAAGCCCACACGATCACAAGCTTTCTGTACCTGATCCAGATTATGTGAGGAAAATAACACGGTGAAGGAATGAACCCTACTCAAATTACGAATCAATTCTATAAATTCCTGAATTCCGGCAGGATCGATACCGGATGTCGGCTCGTCCAAAATAATGATTTCCGGATTCTTTATCAATACATCCGCTAAACCCAAACGTTGCCTCATACCGCGGGAATACTTTCCGGTCTTTTTATTCACCTGTTCGGCAAGTCCAACCCGACGCATAAGTTCCTTTGCTTTCTCTTCAGCCTCTTTCCTTGAAAAGCCGTTCAGAAGTGCTGTATAGATGAGGTTTTCCAACCCGGTCATATCATCGTAAAAGCCTAAATCTTCAGGAAGATAACCAATTTTCCTCTTGACTTCAATAGGATTTGTAGTGGAGTCTATTCCACAAATTTCCACTTTGCCGGAAGTCGGCTCCGTCAGCCCCAGCATCATCAGGATAGTTGTGGATTTTCCCGCACCATTCGGACCCAATAATCCGAAAATCTCTCCTTTGCAGATTGACAGGCTAATATGGTCTACAGCAGTGAAATTACCGTATTTTTTGGTTAAATCGGTAAGTACAATCACTTGTTCGCCCATAATTACCTCCTTCCATATTTTCGGAATAGGTAATAGACACCTCCCACAGCTACAACGATGACTAATATTCCTACCCAACCCCAAAGCATTGGTGTTTTTACTGCAATTCTGAATTGTGCAGTTGCATTTACTTCGGGAGTTCTGGCTTCCATTGTTGCTACATAGTCGCCTGGCAAAGCTTTTTTCGAAGCTTTCATTATAGCCATAACAGTAGATGTTTCTCCGGCTTTTAATATTTCTATTTTGGCAGGTTCAAAAGATACTTCCCAATCTTTTGGCTTACCGGATGAGAGTTGAATATCCTTTAATAAAGAGGAACCTGTGTTTCTGACAACCAACTCCAGACGTTTCACATCTCCGGCAGTTATTTCAGTACTCAACAATCCCCGTGGAGTAGTCAGTTCCATTTGATATGTACCGGTAACCACCACTTCCAAATCCAGATCAGCAGAAGTATTACCGGCTACTGCACGTACTGAAATCTTATAATTCCCAGCTTCAACATTAGCCGGCGGAGTGACGTCTATCGACACATTCTGGCTGGCATTTGCTTCTACTTGTGCGGAAGTTGCCTGCTTATAATTAGGTTTAAAAATTACATTCCATCCTCTGGGTGCATTAGACATCAATGCATATAACTGCTGATCAGCCGTCTGATTCTTCAGTACGGCATTAAAAGTAAATGTCGATTTTGAGTTACCCTGCATATTGGGCTGATCAGTAGTAAATTCAGTCTGATAAGTGCCTTGCTGGGCTACAGTGACAGTTAAAGGAAGTTGACAGTCTCCAGCGGCTACAACAAAATTGTAGCTACCCTTGTTTATTTTTAATGGGACTTCCAATTTCAGGTTAAAGTCTTTCTTTTCACTAGGCAGGACAGCTAATTTGTTAATATTCCAACCACCGGATTTCAATTCACGTTTCCAACTTGCAGGTAATCCTGTAACAGACAGATCTACATTGACCGGAATATCCGAATTATTGATTAAATCAATTTTGTAATCAATACTCGTTCCCGGAGAAACAGAAATTTTTGTATAAGGAGAATAAAGAAACACGCTTGGAATTGAGTCAGAGGCGTGTGTGTAATTCACGGGTATTAAACCCAACAAAATGGTTAATAGCAGCAAATAATTAGTTCGCATAATCATATAGAATTTTATGGTTAATTAAATATGAGTTATCGATTTATGTGGCTGCAAAAATAAATAATGGGAAAATTAGTAGCTGTTAAAAGCAATAAAATATCGGCACAGAATTTTTATGATTATATAATATTTATATTTTTTAATAGACACAGAACAACCTTTTGCTGCTGCAGTATTTATCTAACAGAATTGTAAAGTAAAACAACTTCCTTTTCCCGGTTCCGAATAAACGGTAATATTTCCTCCATGCTGATTCATAATCTGTTTGCAAAGACTGAGTCCGATACCCGAACCGGCAGTTTTTGTTGTGAAGAATGGAACAAATATTTTATCCTGTACTTCAGGTAAGATACCTTCACCATTATCCCGAACAGTAATAGTACAACGCCATGCAGTAAGAGAAGAAGTCACTTTCGGTGCAAAAACAGCTTTAACCTCAATCTTGGGCATTTCGCGGCGGGCAGATGCTTCACGAGCATTTTTCAACAGATTAATAAGCACTTGTTCTATCTGAGCACGATCCACATCCAGTGTTTTCTCCAAAGGTGGAAGCTCGAAATGAATAGTTTCATCAGGAAAAAGTTTCTGTAAATCGGTGAATAGCTCCCGAACCGGCACGCTGGCACAAACAGGAGCGGGGAGACGGGTAAGACGACGATAGTTTTCTACAAAACCTAATAGTCCCTTACTACGTCGATGAATGGTTTGCATAGCTTGTAGCATTACAGCATATTCTTTTTCGCCCGCTGCATCTTTTAATGTAACGGGTACACCACGCTCACTAAGTGTTTCAGAGAGGGAAATGATAGGAGTAATGGAATTCATGATTTCATGAGTGAGTACACGTATCAACTTTTGCCAGGCTTCCATTTCATTCCGTTCCAGTACAGAATGAATATTCTTCAAACTGATAAGGCGCCTCTCCATGCCACGGGCTACAAAGAGAGTGGTAGCTACTGCCATTTCTAAAGTGGTTCCATTTCGATGAATACGTATGACCTGCGTTTCACCAGAAGGAAGGCTCAAAAGCTCGGCCGGCAATTGCGGATCTTGCCCTAACTGGGCAGTAGCAGCACGATTCAGCCACTCAATACGTCCGGACATATCAGTCACTAATACAGCAGTATCTACCTTGTTCAGCAGACTTTCGTAATACTGATGTTTTATTTCTTCTTCCAACAGGCGGGCACGAAATGCCTGCAAGGTTTCAGATAGCTCTACAGCCATTTCTGTCATTAGTTTATTTTTATAAGGTGGACGGAAAGCCTGTGTCATGTCATTATAACGCAAACTGTCCGTCAGGCGACGCATCATCTGCAATTGCTTCATCTGTATATAATAAAGGTGTATTCCTGTCCCCAGAAGAAACAGGAATGTTATAAGCATGCTAAACCATAAATCAGCACAATATAACACATAAACACCAACAGAAAGTATTGCCAGCAGACAGATATGCAAGATAACAACCAAGGAATACTGCTTCATATTATTTCTTAATTTATAATCCCAGTTTCTCAATCTTCCTATACAATGCAAAGCGCGTAATTCCCAAATATTCCGCAGCACGTGTCATATTCCCCTCGCTCAACCGCATTGCTTTTTCTACAGCTTGCCGTTCCAATTGTTCCAGATTAAGTATTTCTTCTTCTTTTTTAAGACGGGGGGAGGAAGCTTGGAACAAGAAATTATCGGGGCGAAGCAATGAACCGTCACCCAAAATCACCGCACGCTCCATCGTATGCTGTAACTCACGCACATTTCCCGGCCAGGAATAACGCAGTAATTTAGCTTTTGCTTCACGTGTCAAGCCCCGCATTTCCTTTTGATATTTCCGGGCATAACGCTGCAAGAAATAATCTGCCAAAAGAATAATATCATTTCCCCGTTCCCTCAAAGGAGGAATATGTAGTTCAATCGTATTGATACGATAAAGTAAATCCTGCCGGAAATTCCCTTCTTCCACCAGATGGCGGATGTCCGCATTTGTAGCACAAATCAAGCGTACGTCGATGGATACAGATTGTGTACTACCCAAACGACTGATCTGCCGTTTTTCAATAGCAGTCAGCAGTTTTGCTTGCATAGGCAGTGACAGATTTCCTATTTCATCCAAAAACAATGTACCTCCGGTTGCCACCTCCATCCGTCCGGCTTTCGGTTTCCGGGCATCAGTAAATGCACCTTTTTCATAGCCAAATAATTCACTCTCAAACAATTGTTCTGGGATACTGCCAAGATCAATTGTAACGAATGGCCGTCCGTAACGTGGCGAACAACGGTATAACAAACGGGCTATCACATCTTTTCCTGTTCCATTTTCACCAAGTACAAGAATGTTAGCATCTGTATCACGCAGCTTCTCTATCGTGGCAAACACTTCCTGCATCGCGGCAGATTCACCAATAATAGATTCTTCCACACTACTTCCCGCACCGCTAAGTACCTCCACTTGTTCTTTTAGCAGATTAACTTCACAGCGGGAACGGCGTAACTTAATACCGGATGAGAGTGTAGCAAGTAGTTTTTCTTTTTCCCACGGTTTCGGGATGAAATCGGTAGCACCCGCTTTAATGGCCCGTACCGCTTTATCTGTATCTGCATATGCTGTCATAAAAATAACAACCGCCTGAGGATCAATACGCAAGATTTGTTCCAGACTCTCAAAGCCTTCCTGCCCACTGATGGCGTCGCGACTGAAGTTCATATCCAGCAGGATAATGTCCGGCTGGAATGTCGTCATGAAATATTCGATACGATCGGGGGTTACTGCTACTTTTATTTTTTCCGCATAAGGTTCCAACAGAAGGTTGAGGGCAAAAAGTACATCCTCATTATCATCTACTATTAATATTTTTCCTAATTGTTCCATACGAAGCTATTATTATCCGATAATCTTTTCTGCAATATGAATATATCCGATGTGCAAAGATAAACAATATATCGATGTGTTGTGTGTGCGTATGCGCACTATTTTTGTGCGGTATGGCACACGCTCAATTTACATCATACAGAAGTATAACATTGTAATACAAAGTATTACATCTTTGGCATAAGATTTGAATCTCTTCTATCAAAAGGAACATACTATGTACAAAAAAATACTTTTATTATTAATAGCTTGCGGAACTCTTATAACTATTGATGCGCAGGAACACACTATGGAGCTGACATTAGGTCAGACCATAGAGCGTGCCCGCCGACAATCACCCGATGCGCAAACAGCCCAACACAGTTTTCGTTCCGCCTACTGGAACTACAAATATTATCGGGCCAACTATCTGCCCGCCTTGAAATTAACTTCCGATCCGTATCTGAATCGTGCCATCAACAAAATTACAATGAGCGATGGTAGCGTGAAATTTGTGGAACAAAACTTATTAAGTACCGACCTCACCTTAAGCCTGACACAGAATATTCCTTGGACAGGTGGTACGCTGTTCGTGGAAACTTCTGCCCAGCGGCTTGATTTATTTAGTGACAACTCTACTTCCTGGCAGACATCACCCATAAACGTCGGCTATAGTCAGTCTCTTTTTGGATATAATAGTCTGAAATGGAATCGTCGTATCGAACCATTGCGTTACCAGGAAGCCAAGAAAACTTATGTGGAAACCCTGGAGCTCGTTGCTGCCAACGCTACGCAGAAATTCTTTGCCCTTGCCACCGCACAAAGCAACTACGAAATAGCTTCTACCAACTATGCCAATGCAGACACCTTATATACATATGCACAAGGGCGCTATAATATAGGTACCATTACCGAAAACGAGATGCTACAATTGGAACTTAATAAGCTGACCGAAGAGACAAATCGTATGAATGCCCATATCGAAGTAGAAAATTGCATGCAAGAACTCCGTTCGTATCTCGGTATCCAGGAGGATATACTGATCAAAGTAGATGTCAGCGATCATGTTCCCAATCTTCACATAGATCTAAGCACGGCTTTAATCACAGCACGTCAAAACAGCCCGGATATACTGGACATGCAGCGGCGCAAGCTGGAAAGCGAAAGCCGGGTAGCCAGTGCCCGGGCCAATGCCGGACTGAAAGCCGATCTTTACTTGCGTTTCGGACTGACTCAGACCGGCAATAAACTGAAAGACGCTTATCACAATCCCTTGGACCAACAATATGTCACCCTCGGCATTAGTCTGCCTATATTGGATTGGGGACGTGGCAAAGGACAGGTCCGGGTAGCCCGTTCTAATCGTGACTTAACTTATACTCAAGTAGAGCAGGATAAGACAGACTTTGAACTGAATGTCCGTAAACTGGTGAAACAATTCAATTTACAATCCCAGCGCGTACATATTGCCGCCCGCACCGATGAGACGGCTCAACGACGTGCAGATGTAGCCCGACGACTTTATATCCTGGGAAAGTCTACCGTACTCGACCTCAATGCTTCCATCAGTGAAAAAGATGCCGCCCGACGAAATTACATCACTGCACTATATAACTACTGGAGTTTATACTACACCCTCCGCAGCATCACACTTTATGATTTTGAAGTAGATGCACCGCTGACAGAAACAGAAAGAATAGAGGAAGTGATGGACAAGATGATAAAAAAATAAAGGGACATATTATAAATTTGACTATAAATTGTAAAACAATAAAGATATTATGGATATTAAACTCGAAAAGAAGCCTTGGTACATCCGCTACCGCTATTACCTAGCAGGAGGAATTCTATTCCTTGCTTTCATTATTTACGTTATCATCCTTTCTGCCGGTCCCAGCAAGCTTCGCATCGACCAGGAGAATGTGCAGATTGCCGAAGTCAAAAATGATAAATTCATGGAATATGTAGACGTGGAAGGACTTATACAACCCATCCTCACCATTATCGTTAATGCCCGTGAATCAGGAAGTGTAGACCGTATAGTAGGCGAGGAGGGAAGTTTACTTCAAAAAGGAGATACAATCCTTGTGCTCGAAAACCCTGATCTGATACACAACATTGAAGAACAACGTGATGATTTGGAGAAGCAATTGATTTCTTTCCGTGAAAAAGAAATTGAGATGGAACAGAAGAGCCTGACCCTCCAGCAACAAACTTTGCAAACCAACTATGAGTTGGCCCGTCTTCAAAAAAGTTTCAATCTTGATAAAGAAGAATATAAAATGGGGATAAAAAGTAAAGCTCAACTGGAAGTTGCCGAAGATGAGTATAATTATAATGTAAAGAAAGCAAAGTTACAACGCGAGAGTTTGCGTCAGGATTCTGTTGTTGCCATTATCCGCAAAGACCTGATTCATAATGATCGGGAACGTGAACGTAAAAAGTATGAACGCGCTTGCGAACGACTGGATAATTTAGTTATTAAGGCTCCCGTAGCCGGACAACTCAGCTTCGTGAAAGTAACTCCGGGGCAGCAAGTATCATCCAACCAAGGTATTGCCGAAATCAAGGTACTAGACCAATATAAAATACACACTTCACTCAGTGAATACTACATAGACCGTATCACTACAGGGCTTCCCGCCACAATTAATTATCAGGGGCGTAAATATCCACTCCGTATTACAAAGGTAGTTCCCGAAGTAAAAGACCGCACTTTCGATGTCGACTTAGTATTTACCGGAGAGATGCCCGACAATGTACGTGTAGGAAAGAGCTTTCGTGTACAGATAGAGTTGGGACAACCCGAACAGGCCATCGTTATCCCACGCGGTAATTTCTATCAGGCTACCGGTGGTCAATGGATTTACAAACTAAACGCATCCAAAACGAAAGCAATTCGTGTCCCTCTCAGTATCGGACGCCAGAATCCCCAGCAATACGAGATTACAGACGGTTTACAGCCGGGAGATTGGGTTATTACGACGGGATATGATAACTTTGGCGAAGCGGAAGAACTGATATTAAAATAAGGAACAAATACAGCATCATCAGAGAATAGCAAAATAACAGAAAGAGATTAATATAATAAAGACTGAAATATGAAAACACTCAAATATGCCTGGCGCTTCCTGATACGCTCCAAATCATATACGATTATTAATCTACTGGGGCTGGCCTTCAGTCTGGCATGTTGCATTATTCTATTCCGCTATATTCACAGGGAATTGACAGTGGATAGCCATTGCATTGACCGGGAACAGGTTTATGGTGTCAAAGCGGATATGGGTGGCAACAAATATTTAAGTATGCTTATTAATAGGGGAGATAGCAGCCTTATCGATCAACGCTACATCAATAAGCAGAGCAACTTCATTCCGTTGGAGAAAGACCATATAATGGTTGGGGCAAATCGGTTTCCTTCGCGAATCATCGTAACAGACAGTATCTTTTTTCAGCTATTCCGCTACCCGGTGGTGCAGGGAAATATTACATTACCTTCTCCGCACTCCGCTTTAATTACAGAGGCATTTGCCCACAAGCTCTTCGGTAAGGAGAATCCGGTAGGTAAAATCATCCGTTGTTCTAATGGAAAGGACATAACCATTGAGGGTGTATTGGGTAATCCCGGAAACAAGACTTTCCTGCAGTTCGATGTAGTATTGTCTAAAGCCTTATCTGATAATTGGGAACGTATGGCTATAGACTTGTTTTCATTCATGCCGGGCACTGATATAAATAAGCTAAACAAAACAGGTAGTATCCCAAGATATATAAACTCGCCCGAAAGCGGTGATACGCGTACTTATACTTATTCTTTGATTCCCGTCAAACAATTCTATTGGGATAGCTCCATCAGTAATGAGGAGACATTGATGTTCTCTGCCGGCAGCTATTCCCATCTGTGGATTATGATAGGAGTATGCCTATTAGTGCTATTAGCAGGTATTATTAATTTCATCAATATCTATCTGGTTGTCATGCTCCGGAGGGGAAAAGAATACGGATTGAAAAAGGTGTTCGGTGCAAGGGGTAAAGAACTATTTCTTAATATATGGATAGAGAATACTTTGTTGGTATCAGCCGCTATGCTCATAGCTTGGGTGTTTGTAGAAGTAAGTACTGTGCCAGTGAGAAATCTTTTCAATCATCAGTTTAGCTATACGACATTTGACTGGCAATTATCATTAGGCATATTGGTAGTACTCCCATTGGTTACTTCTCTTTATCCATTCATCAAATACAATTATACTCCCCCTATTGTCTCCATCCGTTCTATAGGTTCGGAAAGTCGTTCAATACATTCACGGATCCTATTTCTGGGGATTCAGTACGTACTCACTTTTTTATTGGTAGTAATTTCGCTTTATTTCAATAATCAACTGAATATGTTGCTTAGTACCGAACCGGGGTTTCGTACCAAAGATATTATCATTGCTCAGCTGACTTACGAATCAAAGGATTTTAATACTTACACGGAAGAGAGCATGAAACAACAGCAGGAGCGAGTGAACGCATTAAATAAGGAGCTTTCTTCCTGTCCCTATATAGAAGATTTTGAGACTAGCTATATTGACATTCTTAAAGGAGATTATGGCAGTGATTATATAAACGAGCAAGGGAAGAAGATCTACCTGAATATGCGTCTTGCCACGCCTCATTTTTTTCGGGTCTATGATATTAAATTTATCGAAGGCGAGCTCCCCGATTTATCAGATAAAGGCTTTTTCGGAGTTCTGGTGGTGAATAAGGCAGCTATGAAAGCCTTAAACTACACCACTTGTCAGGGTGCCAGCATAGAAAATCCCCTGAAAAGAGGAAACGAATCCAAAACCCAACCCATTGTAGCGGTGGTAGATGATTACTACAACGGACATTTAACTTTAGGAAAGAAACCTACTGTTTATATGGTGAGCAATCAGATGAGCGGCGATGTCTATCAGATAGCCTGTGTGCCGGGTAAAAAGAAAGAAGTGCTTGAGTTCCTACGTAAAACGGAATTAAAGATTTATGGCAGTGAAGATTTTGAATACAGCATTCTGGAGGAAGACGTAAAAGCAATCTATGCCCAGGACAGACAAACAAGCATTATTTATTCCGTTTTTGCTTGTATTGCGATTATAATTGTAGGTCTCGGGCTATTCGGTATTTCTCTGTTTGATATCCGACAGCGATATCGGGAAATAGCCATCCGCAAAGTAAACGGAGCACAATTGAGAAATCTGTATGTAGTTCTGTTCCGCAAGTACATTTGGGTAATAGGAATTTCCATATTGATTACCATACCTTTATCCTATTACCTGATATACATCTATACGCAAGATTTTGTAGTGAAAGCTCCTATCAGCATATTCATTTATTCCATAGCCATACTGATAGTTTCTGGCATTTCGTTAGGTACATTGTTCTGGCAAGTGAATAAAGCTGCACGGATTAATCCGGCAAAAATTATGAAAAGCGAATAAGAAATAAAATATAACTAAAATATAGAAAGACTGAAATATGAAAACACTCAAATACGCCTGGCGCTTCCTGATACGCTCCAAGTCATATACGATCATTAATGTCATTGGTCTGGGACTCAGCCTGGCATGTACCATCATATTAGTACGCTACATTCACCGTGAGTTGCAAGTGAACACGCACTGCACCCATGCTGAAAGGACTTTTATCCCGCTACGGGAAATTGATGGCAATGTATTCCCTGGCAGTGTGAATAAAGACAGTGGTGCGGATACGGCTTACTACGCTCCCGAAGCCATAGAAAAGAGAAGTTACTTCATCACACTGGACAATGACAATGTAACCATCGATGAGAAACCTTATACCGTCCAAGCATTGGTAGCAGACACAGCATTCTTGCACTTCTTTCACTACCCATTGAAAGGTAAACACATAGAAGCGCCTGAAGAAGTACTCATTACCCGTCAGTTTGCCAAACGTGTGTTCGGAGATAAGAATCCTATAGGACAAACGATAGGATACTCCGGAGGCAAGCTGTTGACGATCTGTGGTATATTGGAAGAACCGGCATGCAAATCTTCGCTAACATTTGATATACTGATAAATCTGGAACTGAAAACCAGAAGAGAGTGGAGCAAAATGTATATAGAAATCCTGCGTTTCATGCCCGGAGTAGATGTAGATGCCATTAATGCTATCAGCCATGTGAAGCGACAAACAGAATGGGGATATATGGTGAGTTACGACTTTATTCCTGTCAGTCAACTCTACTGGAATAAGGGATTGGCTGCCATGGCCGATCAACCGAACATGTGGCATTACAGCAGTCGTTCGCACATTCTGGTACTTATGGGAGTATGCCTGTTATTATTGCTGGCAGGCATACTAAACTTCGTCAACATCTATCTGGTTTTTATGCTGAAACGTTCCAAGGAGTATGGTATCAAGAAAGTATTCGGCATCCGTGGACGTGCACTCTTCCTCCAGTTATGGACGGAAAATATGTTGATGATCGTCATCTCGCTGCTGCTGGCCTGGTTCTTTATCGAAATATTTTCGGGATATGCCAGCAGGTTGCTGGGCAGCGATGTACCTTATACGGCTTTCGACTGGCAACTGTCGCTCGATGTGCTGGTGCTTTTGCCACTACTCACTACTGTATATCCTTTTATCAAATACAATTATCTGCCACCCATCGTGTCCATACGTTCCATCGGAAGTTCACGGCATTCTGTCGCTACACGTACGGTTTTCCTGTTTATCCAGTATAGCATCACTCTTTTGCTGATAGTCCTCTCTCTGTACTTCAGCAGCCACCTCCGTTTCCTGCAAAACACCCCTCCGGGATTCAAGACAGAAGGCATACTTTATGCCAATCTGATTCCTACCCCCAAGAGCTGGGGAGGTGAAAGTGAAGCCGAAAGAAAACAGCGCTGGCAGAATACGACTACCATCCGGCAAAAGCTGGATGAATGTCCTTTCATAGAACGGTGGTTCTGTGGCGATCCCTCGCAAAGTGGCATCCTCAGTAGCGGAGGCAGTACGACACTTATTAATGATAAAGACGTGAAGCTAAATATGATGGTGATGTATATACCGGCGGATTTCTTCAAGCTGTATGAACTGCAAGCAGTACAAGGTACATTGCCGGGGAAAGTGGAGGCAAAGGATTATTCAGAGAATGTAGTTGTCATGAATGAGGCAGCTTTGAAAGCATTCGGTTATACGAAGCAGGAAGAAGCATTCGTAAGAGGAGAACAGGCACTCTGGATTACTTCCTCAATGGACGGAAAAATAGTAGAAGGCGGCCTGTCTTTGATGCCTGTAGGAACTGTCATCAAAGATTACTATACCGGCCATCTTACAGCCGGAAAGAAACCCGTGGTATACATCGTGACACCCGGTTACGGTGGAGCACAATTCCAAATAGCCTGTAAGGCCGGTAAGGAAAAGGAACTTATCAAATATTTGCAAGACACAAGAGAGGAGATTTTTCATGCGGAAGAGTTCGACTATCACTGGCTGAAAGAAGATGTTCAGGCCCTGTATGACGACGACCGCCGTGTAGCAACCGTGTTTACATTGTTTGCCACCATCTCTATTTTTGTTTCGGCATTGGGATTATTCGGACTTTCCTTATTCGACATCCGCCAACGCTACCGCGAGATAGCCATCCGCAAAGTGAATGGGGCACAATTGAAAAACCTGTATTCCGTTCTATTCCGCAAGTATATATGGGTGATAGCCGGTGCAGCATTGCTGACCATACCTTTATCTTATTATCTAATATACATCTATACACGGGATTTTATAGTGAAAGCTCCTGTTAGTATATTCATCTACCTGATCGCTATATTAGTGGTGGCAAGCATTTCGTTGGGAACATTGTTCTGGCAGGTGAATAAAGCAACCCGCATCAATCCGGCAACAATCATGAAAGCAGAATAAAGAGGTTAGTTATGATACACCATTATTTAAAAATAGCATATCGGAATCTGTTGAAGTACAGAACGCAAAGTATCATCAGTATCATCGGACTGGCAATCGGTCTGGCATGTTTTGCACTGTCTACATTCTGGGTGCAATATGAAATGACTTATGATGATTTCCATAAGGATGCAGAACGCATTTATTTGGTACGAATGGACGATTGCCACTTTGGAGGGCACTACTCTGACTTTGTGCCCTACGCGTTGGGGAATCATTTAAAAACGACTTACACTGAAATAGAAGATTTCTGTGCATCAGGTCAGAATACTCTATTCATTAAAAATGGGAAACAGATTACGGAATATCCGATGTTAATGCCTGATACAACTTTCATCCGTATGATGGATATAAAAGTTCTGGAGGGTGACAACCAATTCTTTTTATCCACCTCACCGGAAAAGAGCGGGATAGCCATTACAGAAAAAGCTGCTCAAGACTTGTTCGGTACTACCAGAGTGATTGGAGAGACCATAACAGACAATAACCGTCGGTACGAGTATCGCATAAGCGCCATTGTCAGCGATTGGGGAGAGCATTCTAACTTTAAATATGCTTTTATGGGGCGTACCAATAATGATACTTCATGGGATAACGCCAATTACAGGATGCTGATAAAAATAAAGCCCGGAACAAATGTGGATGTACTTTTAGAAAAAATGAATCAGCACTTTCCGGATGAACTCAAAAAGAACAGCTATGGTGTAACCGGATATACACGTTTCTATCTGGAGCCCATTACCTCACTGCGTTATGCGGATGAATTTATTCGTGGAGACGAACAAATAGTACGGTTCCGTTACATTGTTTATTTCTCCATCACAGGAGTGCTTATCATTCTGTGCGCATTAATCAACTATTTAACGATTTATATCGACTGTTTTCGCTCGCGTAAACGGGAAATGGCACTACGCAAAGTGAATGGAGCATCCGAACGTTCGTTATTGGCATTACTTAGTACGGACTTTCTATTTACTATTCTATTGGCTTCACTTTTAGGGATGTTCTTCGTGGAATTACTCAAACCCTGGTTCTTGCAATATTCCATGATTGTCGATACAGATATATCCATTTATGGAAATTGCATATTATACGTCGCAGGTATGTCAGTATTGGCTTTTATAGTGGCGCTATGTTCTGTTTACCTATTCCGCCGTCACTCATTGCAGAATACACTTCATAGTACTCAAATGAGTATAATGGGACATATATGCCGTAAGGGAAGCATTGTAATACAGCTTGTTGTCTGCCTTGTATTTATACTTTGTACTGTCATTATGCAAATGCAACTTTATCATTTGCGTAATGTAGATATGGGAATAGATTATCAGAACCGTGCTTCCCTGGGCATCTGGATGAATGTGGACATGAATGTATGGGCAGAGAAGGTAAAAGCATTACCCATGGTAACTGAAGTTGTACGGCCTGTTTACTGGCCGCTCATCAGTATGGGTTCTTATTCAGCTTTTGAGGTAGATTCCTGGGACGGATTGAATGGGATAACTGAAAATCCAATCGGCATAGATGAGATTCTGGCAGGAGAGGAGTTCTTCAAATTCTATAACATGCAACTGGTAGCGGGAGAATGGATATCGGATAAGTCGGATGTCCGTGAAGTCAATATCATGGAAACGACAGCCCGTACTATGGGATGGACACCTGAAGAAGCTATCGGCAAACACATCTTTTACTGCAATAAAGAAGTGGAACCTATGACTGTGATCGGAGTCATAAAAGACTGTGCGTACAGGTCGCCTTCCAAGGACCTGCCTCATACTGTATTTGTCAATACCAATAAATCACAGTGGATGTGGCCGCGTTGCTTTGTCCTCTTCAAGTATAAACCGGGAACCTGGGAAGAATGTCGTCGTCGCATCGAGGAAATGCAACAAGCTGAACTTCCTGACCGCAAATTATTTCTGGACAGCGAGGAAGAACGATATAATAAGTATCTGCAATCAGAAGATGCATTATCCAGTCTATTGGGATTCTCCGCAATTGTTTGTATCCTGATATCTATATTCGGCATATATTCATTGGTATCATTGACATGCGAACAACGCCGGAAAGAAATAGCTATCCGCAAAGTAAATGGGGCTACCATCAGCAATATCCTAAGCATCTTCTTTAAAGAATACGCAATGCTATTGATCGTATCTTCATTGATAGCTTTCCCTGCCGGTTATACTATTATGAAGCATTGGATAGAGACGTACAATCGTCAGGTAAGTATAGGAGCATTACCGTTCATCCTCATTTTTGCAGGGATAGCAATGGTTATCACCATAAGTATCAGCTGGCGCGTATGGCAGGCAGCACGGCAGAATCCGGCGGAAGTGATTAAAGAATAAAAACGATCTGTATCCTTTGGGAGTATAATTATAAGAAGCAATGTCGTGATGCAGAACTAGCAATCTTGTAATGTGGAATATTGCTAGTTTTGCATCACGACATTGCTTCTTATGTTCTGTTTAAGGCAGGGGTTGACTATGCCTGGATTTACCATATTATTTCTCACGTTCTTTTATTGAATAAATATAACAAATCCAAGACTAATAAAAGGCTTGTTAGGGTTCAAAATAGGGTCAGGGTCACTTATAACCCCATTTGCAGGTGATTTTTAATTCCATTAATCAATATTACATTGATATACAGATAGTTGATTTTAGACGGTTTTTGCAAAAAACAAATTTCCGTAGATTCGAAATATTGTAATGCGAACGATTCTTTATGAGTAAATGTTTGATACAAAAAGCAGAAAAGTGAAGCAAAAGTAATAAAGAGTGAATTATAAAATCTGATTCCTTGGTAATTTGACGCCATATTAGTGCTTTTATTTTACACCAAATTAAAATATTCTATTCATTTGAGCAGAATTTGGGGGTATAAGTGACCCTGCCCTATTTTGAACCCTTCCATACTATACATTTCGTCTTCCTTTAAGACGTAAACAGATGATATACAACCAGTAATTATCAGAGTATTACTTTATCCATAGTTTTATTTAATACACGCCGCTTTAGAGAAAAGTAAGCCTCGTCTTTCTAATTATCAAAAGAAAAAACGAGACATATATTCGCAGCTAAATTATCACTCCATCAAGAGTTAAAAAGTTATAGTCAGAGCCTATAGCTACCCTCTATGGTCTTAAATGTATCATTTGTGCGAATATGCACTATTTTTGTGCAGTATAGCACACTGATTTCAGATTGTAAAACCAGGCAAATATTTAATAAGCAACAAGTTACAATTTTGGCACAAAATTTGAAACCTTAATATGAAAGATTCTATAAAAGCCATCAAAAGTAAATGAAATATGAGAGAATGTAGAACTATGATACAACATTATTTCAAAATAGCATTTCGTAATATACTAAAATATAAAACACAAAGTATTATTAGTATCCTTGGCCTGGCAGTCGGCTTTACCTGCTTTGCCCTTGCCAACCTGTGGATACATTATGAAATGACGTATGATGCTTACCACGAAGGAGCAGACCGGATGTATATCCTTTGCAAGGAAAGCGTATTTGGAGTAAACGGGTACTCCACTTCCATGCCATACCCGGCATCGACTCTGCTAAAAAATGACTTTCCTGAAGTAGAAGCAACGTGTGCCTATACCAGATGGGGACAGGAAACAGATGTTAAAGCAGACGGTCGTGTGGTAAGGACATGTGAAATGCAGGCAGACTCATGTTTTATGAACATGTTTAATATTTCCGTTTTGTCAGGAAGTATGGACTTTATGTATTCAGATGAAAAGATAGCTTTAACAGAAGATGTAGCTATGCGTTTGTTCGGTTCTGTGGATGTGCTGGGTAAAGAAGTTAAAAACTACAACGACGACACAAGGACGGTTTGCGCCATTCTCGCAAATCTCAATCACAGTAATATGACATTCGGTTGCTGGGGGCAGGGAGAATACTTTCGCAAATGGCAGAATGATTGGTATAATGGAAGCTTCGAAATCATTATCAAGTTACGTAAAGGGACCGATCCGATAGCCTTTCAGAGAAAACTTGCTGCAAATGAAACGAAAGCCGATCCAAGAGATCCTCATGGAGTGTTTGAAAATATTCGGCTAATTCCACTCGACGAGTATCACTATTCATCAATTAACAGATACAAGTCTTTTCAATTCTATTATCTGATACTGTTTTCCGTAGCCGGAGCTTTGGTGATTCTTTGTTCTCTCTTCAATTATCTCTCTCTGTTCATTACTCGCATGAGAATCCGTAGCCGTGAGATAGAGCTGCGTAAAGTATGCGGTTCCTCCATCGGAGGTGTAGTTATTCTACTTTTTATAGAATATTTGTACATCATATTACTATCTGGCATATTGGGTATGGCTTTGGTTGAGATGGCCTTACCTGCCTTTAAGAAAATGTCCGGTGTATCCGGAAATATTTATGGAGAATCACTGCTTTATTTTGTGGGAATTCTCTTACTGTCTTTGCTTTTGTTAGTGCCATTCGCCATCAGGCGGTCGCACATCCGGAATACCGGAAATAAGTATATGCTCCGTAAAGTAAGCATTGCATTTCAGTTAGCGATAGGGCTTCTTGTCACATTCTGTATAATAGTCATGATGAAGCAAATCTACTATCTTACGAATACGGATCTGGGATGGGAAAGAAAAAATATAGCTTCTATCAATCTTTTATATCCGGATAAAGATTTTGAAACCATTGCTGATAAGATAAAGCAATTCTCATGCACAAAAGAGGTCATAACCGGACATTGTTGTTTATTGCCCAAGTCATCAGGTTTTTCACAAAGCTTCAAAAATTGGGATGGGAAAGAAGATGGTATAAAAAGCATAGATATGCTGAGTTTGTGGAATTGTGAAAAAATCGTATCTTTCTACAATCTGCAACTGCTGGAAGGGGAAATGGTAAAACCAACAGAAACTAATAAAATCATGATTAACGAGTCGGCAGTAAAAGCACTTGGAATGAGTGAACCGATTGGAAAGAAGCTTTATCTGGATAATAGAGCATGGACCATTACAGGCATAATCAAAGACTTCCACATCACAGCTCCAACAGAACCGGTACAGCCTTATACTCTAATTACAGAAGATATTCTTAAAAACTCCGGATTTTCTATAGGGAAAGGACAAATACTAATCAAGTTTCATGATGGCAAATGGAAAGAACTTAAAAATCGGATAGATAGCATATTTACTTATGAATATCCGGAAGTGCGATATAAGTTATATAATACAGAAGAGGAGTATACCGGCTATCTGAAATCAGAAGATGCACTGATAAAGTTACTGAGTTTTATCGCTATTGTTTGTATGCTGATCGCCGCTTTCGGCATATTCTCTCTTGTTACACTAAGTTGTGAACAACGGCGCAAAGAAATAGCTGTACGCAAAGTGAATGGAGCTGCCATTAAAGATATTCTTCTTATGTTTGTGAAGGAATATATGCTCTTACTGATTATAGCATCTGTCATCGCATTCCCTGTAGGGTATGTGCTGATGAAGCGTTGGCTTGAAAACTATGTAGAACAGACAGTTATCAGTGCCTGGATATATTTTGCTATATTCGGTGGCATAATGATCGTTATTTTTGCATGTATCGGTTGGCGGGTATGGCAGGCGGCGCGGCAGAATCCGGCGGAAGTGATAAAAAGTGAATAATAGAAAAATCAAAGACATGATACAGCATTATTGCAAGATAGCGTTTCGTAATATACTGAAATACAAAATACAGAGTATTATCAGTATTATAGGTTTGGCAGTAGGATTTACTTGCTTTGCACTCTCAAATCTGTGGATACACTACGAAATTACGTATGACAAATTCTACGAAGGTGTGGAACGAACTCATTTGCTTTATCAAGAAGCCACTTTTAGTGAATCAACATTCAGCACATACAGTTCATATATGTCGGCTACTACACTTCGGCAAGAATTTCCGGAAGTAGAAGCCGCATGTGCAGTTTACCAATGGGAAATGGGGCTGAAAACCAAAGAGGGGAAAACGGCAAAAGTTAATTGCATGTATGCTGACTCCACATTTTTAGAGATGTTCCAACCTGCCTCCATATTATCCGGAAGCATGGAATTCCTTTATTCTGATAATAAAATTGCATTAACAGAGGAGACTGCTATGTCATTATTCGGTTCAACAGAAGTTTTGGGACAAGAGATAGAGACAGATGATACACCTAAGACAGTCTGTGCCATTCTGAAAAATGTAGAGAGACATAGTAATCTTTATTTTGCTGCATGGGCAATGTCATCACAATTTCAAAAAGAAAAAAGCGAATGGGGAGTACATAGATTTCAAACCTACGTTCGGCTACGTAAAGGAGTGAATGCTACATCTTTTCAGGAAAAAATGAAAAACTACGAATCCGGCTCCCAGTGGTATTCCAAACCTTTCGAGAAATATAAGATTATTCCATTAACCCAGTACCATTACTCTGTCATAAATGAAAAACTGGCCCTTAAATTTAATTATTTAGTACTTTTCTCCATAGCAAGCGGCATGATTATACTTTGCGCATTGTTCAACTATCTTTCCTTATTTATCACCCGTATGCGCACGCGGAACAGGGAAATTGAATTAAGAAAAGTATGTGGCTCATCCATTCGAAATTTATTCATACTTTTTGGTACCGAATATTTATTTGTGCTGCTTTTATCCGGTCTTGCGGGAATGGCATTCATCGAATTATCGCTTCCGAAATTCAGAGAGCTGTCCGAAATTAATGGAAATATTTATGGAGAGTCATTCCTCTATTTTGCAGGTATTCTTTTCATATCCTATATACTATTGATACCTTTCATTTTCCGCCGATACCACAGGCAATGCGGCAATCCGTTTCGGTTCCGTAAATGCAGCATAGCATTCCAATTAATAATATGTATTTTATTTATCTTTTGCGTAAGCATTCTTATGAAACAACTCAATCATCTGGCAAATGGTGACATTGGTTGGGAAAGAAAGAATACAGCAGTATTAAGACAATATGTTTCTCCGGAATCTTACGCTGCCGTCAGTGCCGAAATAGATAAGATGCCATGCATCATCGAAACACTGAAGGGATGTGAACCTTTATTCCCAAGATCCAGTATACTAACTTACAGAGCAGATAATTGGGAAGGAAAGAAAAGTACGGATATGGAAGATAGAATAAATATCACTTGCATTAGAGAAGGGAGGGAATTTATCAATTTTTATAACCTTAAACTAATAGAAGGTGAAATGCTAAAACCGGATGATGCAGATAAGGCTATCATCAACGAGACTTGTGCAAAAAAATTAGGCTTAGATGATCCGATAGGCAAGAAAATCAATATTCACCACGGAGTCACGATCATCGGAATCGTCAAAGATTTCCATATCACAGCACCTACCATCCCGGCAGAACCTACTTTATTCTGCAATAAAGGAGGTCTGGGAGGTTCCGATACAAACGATAATAATATATTGATAAAATATCGGGAGGGGACATGGGAGGATCTTAAAAAGCGAGTAGATGATGTATATGCCAAAGTCTCAACTGGCAATAATGAATATCATTCTCTTCTCAATATAGAAGAGGAATATTCTAAGTTCCTGAAATCCGAAACGTTATTATTGAAGCTGCTTGGCTTTGCCTCAATTATTTGCGTACTCATTGCCGCTTTCGGAATATTCTCTTTCATTACGCTAAGTTGCGAGCAGCGGCGCAAAGAAATAGCCATCCGCAAAGTAAATGGAGCGTCTGTAAAAGAAATACTTGCTATGTTTGTAAAAGAGTACTTTATATTACTCGTTGCGGCATCAGTGATGGCATTTCCTATAGGATACGCTTTGATGAAAAAATGGCTGGAAAGTTATATAGAACAAACAACAATCAGTGCATGGATATATCTGGCTATATTTAGTGGGATAGGTTTACTTATTCTGTTATGCATCGGCTGGCGGGTATGGCAGGCGGCATGGCAGAATCCGGCAGAAGTAATAAAAAGTGAATAAATACGTATATAATACCCACAAAAAAATGTTACAACACTATTTTCAAATAGCAATACGTCATTTGCTTAAATACAAAACGCAAAATCTTATCAGTATCGTAGGATTAGCAGTGTGTCTGCTTTGCTTCAGTATATGCATGTATTGCAGTCGTTTCTTTCTAAGTATTGACCAATGTTTTGAAAATCATGATCATATTGCCGATATTGTTTTAAAGAGTTCAAACGGGGAGTTCTTCTCTGGAACTCCTGCTACAGTCTTTGAGCAATTGCAGGATATACCATTGAATGAAGTGGACATTTTAACACACATCGCTAATGCTGATCCACGTCCATACAATATAGAAATGAAAGACGGAAAGGAATATCCATTTACTGAAATGTCAACTATCGAAATTGATTCTTGTTTCCGCCAAGTATTCACTCCGAAGATTATAGCCGGTTCCTGGGATGTTGCTGTCCATACTCCCAATGCTATTATTATGATGGAAAGCACCGCACGCAAGGTTTTTGGTGAAAATGGTGATCCGATCGGTAAACGTATGGTACTGACCAAAAAACTAATGAGTTCACCAGATGCTACCACAAGTTCAGGTGGCACTGTCTATACTATCCAGGCAATCATAAAAGATATACCACAAAATAACAGTTTGAATTTTTGCAATAGAATTGATTTATTAGTGCTAAATGATAGTGAAGGTTTGTTCCAGAGTGAAAGTAGAAAGTTTACGACCGGTTGCTCCACTTTCGCTTTATTGCAAAAAGGGAAAAGTGTACAACAACTGGAGGATCATCTTCGCGAACTGAATCTATCCAGCGATGCATTCCCTGATAATACGATTGGTGCAACTGCATTGGGGAAGGGAGCCTATAGTGCAACCTTCAGCCCTTACTTTATCAGTGTTACCACTGCATTAGGAATACTAATTTTACTTATCGGCCTTCTTAATTTTTTCCATTTCCTTACCGGCTCATTTCTTAACCGTAGCCGCGAATATAGTCTCCGTAAGGTATTAGGAAGCAGTAACCACCAACTGTTATCACAGCTTTTCATTCAGTCGGCACTGATTATCTTATTAGCCTTTTTGATTACTTTTTGTTTAATTGAACTACTGGCTCCCTTTTTTCATCTTACGTTAGTAGTATTTACATTGGAAATAGACAAAACATCACTAATGAAGCAATGTTCCGAATATCTTATACTGATATTTCTACTGAATTTGCTCATTTGTACACTGACTGTTGCATATACCCATCGCATATCCATTCAAGAAGGGATCAAAGGCAATGTCAGACGTATGAGCAAACATTTTATACGGAACACTATGCTGTGCATTCAATTTTTCATCTGCTGGATATTCGTCACATTGGCAGCATCCCTTTATTTACAAACAGAGAAAACAACCTCCACGCTTTTTGGCACTCTTTCAAAAGAAGAGAAAGAATGTATTCTCAGTATTCCTCTGAACTACACCTTCATGAAAAATGAAGAGAAACTTGCCATTACAGAACGTATAGCACAACATTCGGGTGTGCAAGAGAAATTATTGTCAAATAACAATTATGCCGGTGGAATTTCTATTACCGGATTCCAATCTGAAGAGAACAACAGGGATTCTAATATCAACAGTAGTTTCATATATGCAGCTCCCAATTTTTTCCATTTCATGAATATTCCTCTGTTGAAAGGCAATAATCTGCAAAACAATACAGAAATGGTAATTGATGACGTTTTAGAAAAACGGATTCCCAAACCTATTTTAGGCAACATCTTGTATAACTTTAACGGTGGCTATACCGTCAAAGGCATTACATCTTCATTTATAACCAATGTATATTTCCAGAGCGAGAGTCTTTTCCGAAGTGAGGGTATGGCTTTCTTGCCACTTAAGATGGAAGGACCCATAGAATATTGCTACATTAAATGCCTGCCAGCTCAAGTAAAAGCCGTAGAAGAGTATGCATTCCAAGTGCTCCGTGAAGCACTTCCATACACTTTGTCCCCACAAATCAGTACGCTGCAACAAGATTTGGAAGAAATACAAGGATTGGAATCGAAAATGAAGAATATCATCTTATTTTTTGCAATAGTAAGTGTTATCATTACTTTACTGGGAGTATATTCAGCCATTACCCTTGATACTGAACACCGATGCAAAGAAGTAGCCATCCGTAAAGTTAATGGTGCGGGACTACGGCAAATACTTTATCTGTTCTTGCGTATGTATGTCCGGATATTAATAATAACAGCGGTGATTGCATTTCCACTACTATACACAATACTGCAATTATGGAAACAAATGTATATTGTCTTCTTCAATGACGGTCTCTGCTTCTGGATTTGCATATTTATTGGGATAGTTCTCATAACTTTACTTACTGTCATATTCCGCATTTTGAAAATTGCAAAAATAAATCCGGTGGATATAATAAAGATCGAGTAAGTATAGAATCCATGTGCGAATATGCACTATTTTTGTGCACTATAGCACACTAATACCCTATAACAAAAATCAGTATATCATTAATAAATAGAACGTTACATGCTTGGCATAAGTTTTGAATATATAAAATATAAAATGTATATACCATGATACTCCATTATCTCAAAATAGCATTCAGAAACTTGTGTAAGCATAAGACACAAAATATCATTTCCATCATCGGATTGGCAGTAGGTTTGCTCTGCTTCTGTGTCTGCATATATTGCAGTCGCTTTGTAGAAAGCACAGACCATTGTTTTGCTAATCATGATCGCATAGCAGAATTAAATCTCTATGACGGCAAAGCAGACAGATATTTTTCCGGTTCTCCAGTTCCTTTGGCCGAAGATTTGCGTACATGGTCTTTGGGAGAAACGGAAGCCATTTCATCCGTAACCTATCCTCGCGAACGCCCTTATCATGTAGAGTTATCCCCGGAAAAGACGCTACCTTATGAACTTGAAACGATTGAAATAGATACTTGCTACAATAAAATCTTCACTCCGGAAATGGTAGCAGGACATTGGAAAATGGCAAGTCAGTCTCTTAACTCCGTCATCCTGAGTCAATCTATGGCCATTAAAATATTCGGTAATGCAGAAAGTGCTATCGGCAAACATATGACTCTCATGAGAAGGCTCAATACTTCTCCTGAAAGTACCCCAAAAACAGGAGGTATCGTCTACACCATTCAAGCAGTAATGAAAGATATCCCTCTGAACAATAGTTTGGATTTTATGCAAAACATAGATATGCTGACCGTAAACGATAGTGAAGGACTTCTACAAAGTCCCAAACGGTATAACATGACGGGAGCAAATACCTATGTGTTGTTATCACCACAAACTACATGTACCGATTTAGAAAAGCAATTCTCAAAAAGAGACTATACTTATACTTTGTATGGCGAAGCCTACACTGTCACTGCCAGTAGTATGGGAGCCAGATTGAAAAAACAAGGTGCTTCCTATCTGGGATTAGTTACCGGAACTGTAGGTACACTGATATTATTAGTAGGGCTGATCAACTTTTTCCATTTCCTTATCGGTTCTTTCTTCAATCGCACCAAGGAATACAGTATCATGAAAATGATAGGATGCAACTGGAAACAACTCTTCTGCTTACTATTCACACAGTCATTGATCGTCATATCCATATCCTCCATACTGGTATTATCAGGCATAGAATTATTGGGGAATCACATGAATTTCTCTTTGCCGGGCTTTGCAATGACCTTTACCTCTGAAACGCTTTTAATACATGCTCTGCAATATATCGCTCTTCTTATCATACTCTGCGTCCTTATATGTTTGTCCGTTTCCATTCGTATTCGTCGCATTACCGTGCAAACAGGTATTTATGGAAACAATAAACGCAGAGGTAACCAATGGGGACGTAACCTTATGCTGGGTATCCAGTTCTTTATTTGCTGGATATTTGTATCCCTGACGGCTGCTTTATATCTGCAAGCAGAGAAAACTACCAATAGTTTGCTTCATACACTAAGTCAAAAAGAAAAGTCGGAGATTCTTAGTATTCCCCTGGACTATCCCTTTATGAAGAATGAGGAAAAGCTGGCATTGATAGAGCGTTTTAAACAACATGCCGGAGTGAAAGAGATTCTGTTATCAGATATCGGTTATATGCAAGGTATGTCGGGCAATGGATTAACGACCGAAAAGGGAAATGAGAACTCCTGGGTTGATATTAGTGTCATGGCTGTACCCGCCAATTTCTTCTCTTTTATGAATATTCCCATAGAACAAGGAAGACTTCCTCAAACGGAAAAAGATATTGTGGTAGACAATGTCTGGCAGGAGATGCAGAAGAAAGATGTAATCGGTATGAACTTGTATAGCGGTAATACCGACTACACAATCTGTGGAATATCCGCACCTTTTCAGGCCAATGTATATAACCGAAGTAGTGGATATGCTTTCCTGCCTTATGATCCTTCAGTCTACATAGGCCATTGTTACATAAAGAGTCATCCGGGCCAGCAAAAGGAAGTAACCCGATGGATTGAGAAAGTCTACCGCGAGATGCTTCCTGAAAATATAACTTATCAGGCTAAAACATTCCTGGATGATATCCATGTTTTGCAGGCTCTTGAGTATAATCTGAAGGACATCATTTTGTTCTTTGCTGTTATCAGCATTATTATCACACTATTAGGTGTATACTCCAGTATCACGCTCGATACAGAACGACGTCAGAAAGAAGTTGCTATCCGTAAAGTAAATGGGGCAGATGTTCCGCAGATTATCCTGTTGTTTGCCCGTCTTTATATTATCTTGTTATTGTGTAGTGCCATCGTTGCATTCCCGCTTGTATATGTTGTATTGATGTTATGGAAACAAATGTATACGGTATTCTTTGACTGCGGTCTGCTTTTCTGGCTCTGTATATTCTTGATTGTTACTCTTATTACAGGCTTTACAATACTTTTCCGTATCTTGCGGATAGCAAAAACGAATCCGGCGGAAGTTATTAAAAACGAATAACCAATAAGTTGAATAAACAACCCATGATAATCCATTATCTGAAAATATCACTCAGAAACCTGTGGAAGTATAAAACTCACAGTTTGATTTCAGCTCTCTGCCTGGCAGTGGGCATTGTGTGCTACATTCTGGTATCCATGTATTGCCAAAAGATGGAGGTAGATTTACCGAACATGGAACGGCGTATCAGATTGGAATACTCTCAGGATAGAAACTCATTCTTCAGCATGCAGGATGCCCAACTGCTGGAAGACAAACTCAGTCATGAACTGGGAAAGTTAAGTTTCAGTCAGTTTTTCCATAAATCAATAGAAGCGGAAATCATTGATAATGAACAGCACAACTTTCCATTTATCATAAACTTCATGGGTGTCAATGATTACTACTTCTCCTATTACAACCGAAAATTGCTATATGGCAGTCGGCTGATTCAGGCACCTGATGAGGTGATACTATCACAGAATTTTGTCCGCAAGGCATATGGTGACAAGAATCCCATCGGTACAATCATCTTCACCGAATCGAGTCTGCAACCGGATAGTGCCATGCAGAGTTTCAGAGTGGTAAATGTAGTAGAAAACGATCTGCTGGAATTTCAGACAGACTGTTACTTCTCTTACGAAGTGATGCCCGACCAGCCGATAGCTATAAACGGCTACCTGCCTCCCCAAATGAATCTGGAAGCACTGAACCAACTTCTGCGATCAGTGCCGTGGGAACGGAATGGAGAAACCATATATCCCGAAGCCCGATTGCTGTCACAGAAAGATGCGGTAAGCATGAAGAGTCTGTTGATCAATATGTTGATCATGTTCATTGCTTCACTGATCTTGATTTCGGGACTTATCAACTTCCTGAAATTTATCATTCAGATGTTCTATAACCGGCAGCGTGAGATAGCTTTGCGTAAGTGTATGGGAGCAAGCGTGAAAGGGCTGTATCTGCTACTCTTCTTTGAAGTATTCTGGATGATGTCGTTCGCTTTTCTCATATCTCTTGTGTTGATGGAGTTGTCAATGAGTGCCATGCAAATCTATATACCTAATTGGGGGATACCTGATGCCATACTGTTTGCTATTTATCTGCTGCAGTTTAAGATATATATCGTACTCTTGGCGATATGTATGCTGATCATCTGGTTTCCTATCCGACGTTTGCGGATGACAAGCATTATCAGTCAGGTGAACCGTAATCGCAACAAGCATATATTCCGTTCGGTCATGATGTGGTTGCAGCTGAGTATTTCCATCTTCTTTATTGGAGGAACATTCGTAATCAATTTGGGCTGGTACGAAGCATTCGGCAGAACATATAGCGCACTTACCTCGCAAGAGGAAAAAGAAATTATTATTGTCAAGATAAATACGCAGCGTATGCGCCAGCATCTGAATTCCATTTTGGCTGATATCCGCGCACTGCCCGAGGTTACGGATGAACTGAAGATGGAAGATAATACTATGATGTCCCATTATATGCAAACATATACAAAGGCGGACCGTTCGGAAGCGTATGTTTCAGTAATAAAGGGAGATCCCCATTATTTTAAGTTCCTGAATATTCCTATGTCGGGTAAAGTGGTGGATGCAGACGCAAGCGGAACCATCTATGTGAGCGAGGACTTCAGACGGCAATTGGATAAGGATAGCATACAGGACATGGTGGAATTCTATGGCCAGAGTTATCGTATTATCGGCACGTTTAAGGCGTTGCACAAAGAGAGCAGCAACGGCCATACAATAGGTTCGGTGTTTTATCCCGGCAATCAGCTCAATGTGATATGCTTTAAAATGGCTCCCGGAACAGATATCAAATTAGCAATTCGGCGCATCAACGAGATTTGCCGGCATTATGTTCCTGTCACATTGCCAGTTGAGATTAAAAAACTTCCCGATGACAAACAAGATTTCATGAGAAGTATCCAAATGATGCAAGGCGCGATGATGATATTGGCGATAGTAAGTATACTGCTGGTGGTGCTGAGCATCTATTCGGCCATCTCGATAGATACCATAAGCCGGCAAAAGGAGATGGCTATCCGCAAGATTAACGGAGCCACTCCGACAACTATTGCCACCGTATTCGGAAAAGCCTATCTGACGATTTTCTTACTGGCATTTGCGGTCGCGTATCCTTTATTAAGACTGGCGATGATGGCTATTATTGATAACATGAAAGTCGTGTCAGAGTGGTGGTGGGGCGTTGTGCTCTTCTTCAGCGTAGCCTTCATGATATTCCTCACCACCGCATACAAAATTTACCGGATCATGCATATCAATCCGGCCGAGATAATAAAAAATGAATAAACAATATTACTAATTAAAATTATCACTATTATGATTAAAACAGTAAACCTGCAGAAAATCTTCAAGACAGAAGAAGTGCAAACATGGGCTTTGAACAATGTGAACATCGAAGTGAAAGAAGGCGAGTTCGTCGCAGTCATGGGACCTTCCGGTTGTGGTAAATCTACATTGCTGAATATCCTCGGCTTGCTCGATAATCCTTCGGGCGGAGAATACTACCTCAATGGAAAGGAAGTATCCAAATACACCGAAGCACAACGTACCAGCCTGCGTAAAGGTGTCATTGGTTTCGTATTCCAAAGCTTCAACCTGATTGACGAACTGAACGTATACGAAAACATCGAACTGCCGTTGCTCTACATGGGCATTCCTTCCGCCGAACGCAAACGTCGCGTGGAAACAGCTATGGAACGCATGGCCATTACACACCGAAGCAAACACTTCCCACAGCAACTCTCCGGTGGTCAGCAGCAACGTGTAGCCATTGCCCGTGCCGTAGTAGCCAATCCGAAACTGATCCTTGCCGATGAGCCTACCGGTAATCTGGACTCCAAGAACGGTAAGGAAGTGATGGAACTGCTGAATGAACTGAACAAAGAAGGAACCACCATCGTCATGGTAACTCACTCACAGCACGATGCCGGTTTTGCAGGACGTATCATTAATCTGTTCGATGGACAGGTGGTGACGGAGGTGAGTCTGTAAACGTTTCTTTACTCCGTCAATTCCTGTCATCCTGGGCAAAATCGAAGAATCTCATCTCTACAACCTTGTGTCAAAAGAAGATATCTTTCGACAAGCCCAGGGTAACAGATTGACCTACTTTTCAAATAACATATCAAGATATTAAATATGTACATTCTGAAGTTTGTCCTGCGTAGCTGGTGGCGAAATAAATTGTTCGTCACTATTTCTCTTGTCAGTCTGGTTATCGGTATCGCCTGCACCAACCTACTGACAGCCTTCGTCCTATACGAATACAACATCGAGTATAACAACCCCAACCGTGACCGTATCCTCCGGCTGACACAAACACTACCTTTCGCTCAACAAGAAATGCAAGGAACATTCGTATACCACGAATCTGTCCCCGAAATCATCTCACAATTCCCTGAGATAGAAGCTTCACTACGCACACAAGCCATCACTCACACAAAAATCCGTGTGGGCGACCAAGAATATTCCGAACTGAACCTGCTATCGGCAGACAGTACATTGCCCAAGTTTATCCCCATCGAAACCCTTGCAGGAAAAATAGAAGAAGTATTGACTCACCCGGGAACCATCGCCATCAGCCAAGCTTTGGCCGAACGTTGTTTCGGTACCACCGACTGCCTCGGCAAGCTGCTGGATATCCCTCAATCCAGCGAAAGTGCCTACCGTATCGCCGCCGTCTTCCGCCTGCCATCGCAAAGCATGTTGCAGGCAGACTTGCTCACGCATCTAAAAAGTCCCGAAGGAACCACCTGTTCGATACTTCTCAAAGAAGGAACAGACCTCAACGCCTTTCGCCAACGCTTCGAGACAACCGAGCTTCCTACTTTATTAGGCAAAGGGTATTACCGTACCCAGACTTTACAGGAATCCTATTTTACCACTACCACACAAGATAGCAACCAGTGTATCGAGCATCGGCAAAAGGCCCTGTTAAGCGTCGGACTGCTATCTGCTTTATTAATCTTGTTCATCGGTTGCTTCAACTATATCAACCTCAGTTTTTCACGCTTATTGAAGCAAATACGCACCTTGCACATTGAAAGCCTTTTAGGTGCAAGCCACCGTCAAATCCGTTGGCAACTCTTTGCCGATACTTTCCTGATGGTGATTACAGCGTTCTTGTTATCCATTCTGTTGATGAGCGACCTGTTAGCAGTATTCAATACAACAATATCCGCGCATCTGTCGTTCTCCTATCTTTTCTCCGTTCAGGTATTCCCTGTTATCCTGCTGTTTGTCATCATTCTATCCGTTGTTCCGGCAGAATACATGAGCCGGAAGATACAGACCTTGTCCGAAAGCCGTTACCGCAGCTTCTTTACAGGTCGTAAGAAACAGCGCATTGTAGCAGCACTGGTCACCTTACAATTCATGATTTCTATCGGACTGCTAAGTGCTTTTATGATAATCCGTAGCCAAATGGACCTGATAGAGCAGGAGGGAAGCCGCTACAAAGGAATCGTTGAGTTTGGAATCGGCGACTCCCGGCAATCCCCTTTATCTACTTGGATAGAAGACATTAAATCCATCCCCGAAGTGAAGTCTGTTGTATCTTCTCAATCAGGCCTTTATACCATGAGTATGGCCGTTCCCCGCCAAAATGGTGAGAAGAATGATCTTCTGATGCTTGAACTTTATGAAAACTGTCCGGACTTCCTGAATATATACGATTTCGACTTGCTGGATGCCAAACAAACATTCCATTTATTACTCCGTACCTCTGTGCCGGTCATCATCAACGAGTCTTTCATTCGCTATCTTGTGCCCGAAGGAGAAGACCCGGTGGGACAACCGATCTCTAAATACGTGCCCGAAAAGAGTGAGAAAGGTACTATTATCGGTGTCATGAAAGATTTCAAGAAATATTCGCTCACAAACAATGTGTTTCCACTGAGAATGATTCTGCACGAGATGCCACAAGATAACTATACCACATTGACCTTACAGTTTGACGAACAAGATCGCACAGCAGTTATCAATCATCTTCGCGGATTATGGGAAAAGAAATACCCCGGTACTCCATTCAATTATGAAGACCCTTATCAGGTACTGATCTCCAATAATCAGGAAGTCACCGACTTTTCCCGCATCCTGCTGATGTATGCATCAATCAGTTTATTCCTCACACTGTTCGGATTGTTCGGCATCACCCATTATGCTATCCAGCAACGTATACGCGAAATAGGAATTCGGAAGATTCACGGTGCATCATTCGGGCAAATATTATGGCTTGTCAACCGCCCGTTCCTGTACTACATAGGTATAGCGTTTATACTCATTGTACCCCTTGTCTGCTATCTGATGAATTATTGGCTGCAACAATTTGCTTACCATGTACACATTGGTATCCTTCATTTCCTGCTTCCTTTGTTCTTCACTGTTTGCATCACCCTGCTCACAGTATGCCTGAACAGTTATCGGGCAGCAAGAAATAATCCGGTAGATAGTATCAAATACGAATAATCGTATCCCGGTTAATCTCCAGAACCAGAGACTGAAAATCAATCATCGCATTAAATAAAGCGATATGTGAATAGGAGGAAATCACATCTGACGGAATATCACATTCCGTCAGTACCCCCTGTTCCAACAGCAATGCACGTTTTGTACCTTTCAATAAGGGAGTCCTCGGTGTATACCAGACTCCCTCTTTTTCTAACGCCACATTAGCAATGGAAGTATCCGTCAAAAGATTGTTTCTGACAATCAATACATCATCCTGATTGCCGCGCAGGGCATACAATGCTTCCAGTTCCTTCCGGTCCGTACTTTTGTAGCGATAATCAATCGTATCCGAACCGACCAACCGGAGCGAACGTACAGTCCTCATTGTATAAGTGGAAAATGCCACTTCACATACTTCTCTGCCATAAACTACCCGGCATTTATAAAAACCGCTTTCAGGACAATCCTCTGTATAATCCAGAATATCCAGTTGATCCGCCATTCCGAAAACCGCCTGTCTCGTCTCATTCATCCTACGGTTGTGATGGGCAAGGTTCTGCAACTTACCGTCACGTACTTGTATCGTTTCAATAAATCGGCACATATATTTTCTGTTTCATTTCTTCATATTCACTGCGGGCGTCACTCTTGAAAGTAATGCCACCACCGCTTTTAAAATACATTCCGTCCGCCTCTTGCTCCACAAAACGTATCATCACGGCACTATCCATATTGTCTCCATCGAAATATCCGGTTATTCCCGTATAGAATCCCCGTTCGTATCCCTCAGCTTCACGAATAATCTGCATCGTCTTCTTTTTGGGTGCACCGGTAATAGAACCGGCAGGCAACATACTGAAAAGAATATCACCTAACTGCCGTTTGTAATCTTCTGGAAGTTCACCGCATATCTCCGAACTGGTCTGCAATATCGGTCCCCGATTTGTCTGCAACACATCTATATAGCGATAACGCTCCACCCGGACATGAGACGCCACAATACTCAGATCATTCCTGATCAGATCCACAATCGTAGCATGTTCCGCCGCTTCTTTCCCGTCGTTCATCAAGGTTTGTACGGCATCGGGCAGGGTAGCGTCTATCGTACCTTTCATGGGATAAGAGCTGATAGTCCCTTTCTTTATCCGAACAAAAATCTCCGGAGAGAAAACTACAAAACGATTCTTTACCCATACTTTATATAAAGCACGGGAGTTACAATATATATCCTTTAAAGTCAGATTGGTTTGTACCGGAGTCCGGCAAGTTAAATTCGTAAGAAAGCTGTTTCCGGCAAGAATATTCTTTTTCACATGTCCGAAAGCACGACTATATTCCTGAAAAGAAACAGGCTGTGAGATCCATTCTATCTGTTCCGGCAAACTCTCCGGAAGCAATTCATCCGTTAAACCGGCAACTGCTTCATTCGTAAATCCATTCAGGTTATATATCAACTCCTCCGGTGAGACCTCTGCCGTCTCTTCCACATAAACCTGTTCCTGCGAATAATCAATCAGAAAGACAAACGACTTTGAACAGCCTGCCAGCATATTCATGCGTGCGATTGCTTCCTGCTTACTATATAGTTTCATACATCTATTTTCGTTTAGCAGGAAGCAAAGGTAATAAAAAAACTATTTCCGTGCCGCCACTGCCAGCAATACTCCCAGCACAATGCCCAGCAATGCCGCAAACAATACGCGCATATCCGGCGGAAGCATGAAAGTAATGGTGTGTGCAGGATACCAGAAGAACGGGATTGTCTTCTTAAAGACGAAGTTCCATTGCACGTTCCAGTTCAGTCCGGTGATGATTTTTGTCATCGGAATAGGAGTGATAAGACTCTTTATAGAACCGCCGCACATCAGGATATGCGTATCTGTTATTTTATGGAAAGTCATGAATACCGGAGCAAAGATTGTGTTCATCGTTACCGATATGGCCAGTGCCACCAGCACCTTATCGAGAGACATCGCTTCACTTGTAAACGTTGCGGCAGCATTTGCCATTCCCATATACTCCATGAACTGCGGCACACCTTTTGAAAAGATAATCATAGCGGCATTGATACCCATACCGAGTATGCCCCATACCACCATGCGCGGAATAATACCGAAGCCCTTCCGGTTGTACACTCCCGCACTGATTCGTAATCCCAGCACTTCGCCCAACGAAGACAGAATGGCAAACTTCAGAAAGCTCATCACCATACCATGTGCAGCATTGAACGACTTATACCAGTCATAAACCGCGTCACTCAAAAAGAAGGGTAGAAAGACTACCACCACCAGAATAATAAACAGGAAATCTTGCTTTTTCATTGAAAAGACGTGTTTTTCATTAATAATGCGGCAAACATACTAAAAAACTTTCAATATCAAAGCAAGATGATAAGAAAAACTGCAAAACTGTAACAAAAGACACACCGTCGTTATATTCTTATTAGCAGAATCACAGTTTCAGCATCTTCTTCTCCCTTTCCAGATCGTCACCATTCAGGTGAGGGGAGGGCACCGTACACGTTTTTATATAATCCCCGCCCCGGCATGTATATTCAAAATAGACCTTTTGCTCCGGTGTCAGTTCTTCCTCGGTCAGCAGTCCGCCTTTCAGTTCAATAAAATCATCCATGCTGGTGCTATCGGAATATTTCACGAAAACAATCCGCCGGGCTATCGGATTCCGGTTATAGTCCAGACTCAGATAAAGCCCTTTCAGCATAGACGGATAGTCGTACATGGGCAGTTGCAGATAGATGGTGAATAATGCAAGCTGCGGAGCCTCCCTTTCGTTGAAGATGATATATGCATTCTGATGATTATTTAATAACCCGATCCCCCGGTGCGTTGTGTTATAAGCGCTCATATGAGTCACCTGTACATAGTCATTGTTTTCGGAGGCACTAATCAGATACGGTTCCATCTTCAGGCAATCGCTCGAAGACGAAAGACTATAACTTATATATATACCACTATAATTATACACTTCCTGTGCCGAATGATTCATCTCTTCGGTCAACATTCTGACGAATGGAATTTCCTTCTGGTTACCGGTTGTCACGGGTTCCAGTTCCAGCAACTGCTCTTTCATTTCAGTAAGGTTGCCGAGCAAACGTTTCTTCGAAACATTATTCACCTGAGATAGGGCATAGTCCAATGCTTCTTCTGCCGTCATTCCTTTCTTTACCGATCTTGCAAAGGTGGGCAGCACACTTGAATAGAGAGAAGACAGCACACTGGCAGGCATATTCGTTTTGTCAGCTATATCTTTCATTTTCACCCCTTTATTACGCAGATCTTCTATCCGCTTATATATATCTAATAGTTCCTCCATATTTTGTAAGTGTTTTTGGTTTTTAATTTGCAAAGAACACCCACTTGTGTTATATTCCGATTGCATAAATGTTACATTAATGTTACTTTATTTTCTATCTGATAATTAAATGTATTAATAATAAATATTCATTTTTTCTGTAACACCATCCTTCTACTTTTGCCCTCGAAATCAAAAGAGAATAAAATGAAAACAATTACCGACATTAAAACGGAACTACTTTCAAACAAGAAAATATCCGATCTTGTATTCATACTTTGGGCAGGAGGTGCAGCGCTTCTTTCGTACTCCTTAGTATATGCGCTTCGCAAACCTTTCACCGCTGCCTCCTTCGACGGACTGGATGCCTTCGGATTGGATTATAAAGTATTGGTTACCATCGTCCAGATTCTGGGCTACCTCATCGCCAAGTTTGTCGGTATCAAGTTGATTTCCGAATTAAAGAAGGAGCACCGCATGAAGTTCATTCTGGCTTCTATTCTGGTAGCGGAACTCTCCCTGGTTCTCTTCGGACTCTTGCCCGCTCCTTATAATATCTTCGCCATGTTCTTCAACGGTTTGTCACTGGGCTGCATGTGGGGCGTGATATTCAGCTTCATCGAAGGCAGACGCACCACCGATATTCTTGCCAGCCTTTTGGGTATCAGTATTATCATCAGCTCCGGCGTGGCAAAATCTATCGGACTGTTCGTTATGAACACCCTGCATGTAGGAGAGTTCTGGATGCCCGCTCTCATCGGTGCCTTTGCCCTGCCATTGCTTGCCTTGCTGGGTTACACCCTGAATCGCCTGCCGCAACCCACCCAACAGGACATTGCCGAAAAGAGCCAGCGTGTCACTCTCAACGGAAAACAACGCAAAGAACTGTTCCGCAACTTCATGCCTGTATTGATCCTCCTGTTCGTAGCCAACCTTCTGTTGGTTATCCTCCGGGATATTAAAGAAGATTTCCTGGTGAAGATTATCGACATGAGCGGACATTCTTCCTGGCTGTTTGCACAGATCGACAGTGTTGTTACTCTTATCATCCTGGCACTTTTCGGAATGATGGTCTTTGTAAAGAGTAATATCAAAGTATTGGTCATCCTCTTGAGTATGGTGGTTGCCGGAACGGCTACCATGAGTTTCGTATCACTCAATTACGATACGCTTCAACTCAGCACCGTGACTTGGTTGTTCATCCAGAGTCTGAGCCTTTACATTGCCTACCTTTGTTTTCAAAGCATATTTTTCGACCGCTTCATAGCATGCTTCAAGATAAAAGGAAATGTAGGATTCTTTATTGTGACTATTGATTTCATCGGATATACTGGTACTGTACTCGTCCTGATGTTCAAGGAATTCTTTAATACGGATATCAATTGGCTCGATTTTTACAACCAGATGTCCGGTTATGTAGGAATAATCTGTACCGTAGCATTCAGCTGTTCTATTGTCTATCTGGTACAGAGACATAAGAAAGAAGAACTCCTGCGCACGGGACGTGCGGTAGAAGAGAAATCGGAAATGTTACAATCTGCATTTTCTGTGATGCCCAGCTAAAAAAGTAAGAGAAATAAGAACATCTTATCGCAATAAGCAATAATTCAACAGATGAATAATTCAAGTTTTGCAGGTAGCCTAAAAGACTTACAAAAATAGATAAACCCCAATTTATTATTAAACAACTCATTATAAAATAACAAGTAAACATGAAAAGAATAGAATGTATCATTATGGACTGGGCAGGCTCTGCAGTTGATTACGGATGTTTCGCTCCGGTAGCCGCCTTCTTGAAAGCCTTCAATGAAATAGGCATCAACATCACGATGAAACAAGCCCGCCGCCCTATGGGAATGGCCAAGATAGACCACATCCGCGAACTGTTCAAGATGGACGGAGTAGGCGAGGAGTTTGAGAAACTCTATCACCGTCCCTGGAACGAACAGGACGTAACAGATATGAACGCCAAATTCGAGGAATACCTTTTTGCTTCCCTGGCAAACTACACCGACCCCATTCCCGGAGTCATTGATACCCTGAATGAACTGAGAAAACAAGGCATCAAAATAGGTTCCACCACCGGCTACACCCAAGCTATGATGGACGTAGTGCTCCCCAATGCAGCCCGCAAAGGTTACACCACAGACAAGTGTGTCACTCCCAACGGCCTGCCTGCCGGACGTCCTTTCCCTTATATGATTTACCAAAACATGATCGGTCTTGCCATCCCTTCAACAGACTGTGTTCTGAAGTACGGTGACACCATTACCGACATCAAAGAGGGTATCAATGCCAAAGTCTGGACCGTCGGCGTCATACTCGGCAGTAACGAACTGGGACTAACCCAGAAGGAAGTAGAACAAATGTCTCCCGCAACGCTCACTGCCCGGAAAGCAGAAGTCAGACAGCGCATGCTTCTGGCAGGCGCCCACTATGTGGTGGACAGCATCGAAGAGCTTCCCCAAATCATAGAACTTATCAATCATAAACTGAATACGAATTATTAATCCTTTTAAATATCAAACCAATATGAAACCCTATTTATTATTAACCCCCGGCCCATTAACCACGTCAGAAACCGTAAAAGAAGCCATGATGACCGATTGGTGTACATGGGACGCCGACTATAACGTACACATTGTAGAAGAAATCCGCAAATCCCTCGTTGCCCTTGCCACCACAGCCACCAATGAATACACTTCCGTACTCTTGCAGGGAAGCGGCACTTATTGCGTGGAAGCTGTTATCGGCAGCGTTATCACTCCCAAGCACAAACTGCTTATCCTCAGCAATGGCGCTTATGGTGACCGTATGGGGCACATTGCCGAATATCACGGCATCAACTACGATATGCTTGCTTTCGAAGAAACCGAACAGGTTTCCGTTGACTATGTAGACGATTACCTGTCCAACAATTCAGATATCACCCACGTAGCCGTAGTACATTGCGAAACCACTACCGGTATCCTGAACCCTCTCAAAGAGATTGCCCACATTGTGAAGCTCCACAACAAAAAGCTGATTGTAGACGCTATGAGCAGCTTCGGCGGTGTGCCTTTGGATATGTATGAATTAGGTATCGACTTCATGATCAGCAGTGCCAACAAATGCATCCAGGGTGTTCCCGGCTTCGGTTTTATCATAGCCCGCAAATCCGAACTGTTACACTGCAAAGGTGTTTCCCGTTCACTCTCACTCGATATTTACGACCAATGGGAGACGATGGAAAAAGGACATGGCAAATGGAGGTTTACTTCGCCCACCCATGTAGTAAGAGCCTTCAAGCAGGCACTTGCCGAACTGGAAGAAGAGGGGGGAGTAGCCGCCCGCCACAAGAGATATTGCGAAAACCACCGCATATTGGTAGAAGGAATGCGCGCACTCGGCTTCAAAACCTTGCTGCCGGACGAATTCCAGTCGCCCATCATCACCTCTTTCCTTTACCCGAAAGCAGGTTTCGATTTCAATTCTTTCTACACCCAACTGAAAGAAAAAGGTTTCGTCATCTATCCGGGCAAGATATCCCAGGCAGATACTTTCCGCATCGGCAACATCGGAGATGTACATCCTGAAGATTTCGCACGTCTGATAGAAGTAGTCCAACAAACTTCTTACTAATGAATTACCTTTCTAAATCCTCCCTGTGCCTGCTGGCGGTCGTCACTTCTCTGACCGCCACAGCACAGGAAACTCTCTCCGACAAATTACAGTACAAAGTAACCGGCCGCATGCTTATGGATGGCGGTGTTTATCTCAGGAATGACAATCATTTCGGTAACGGTACGGAATTCAATGATCTGCGTGTAGGCATGAAGGCCACTTACCAGCGCTGGGACATGAAAGTGGAAATAGGCTATGTAGGCAGCAAGGTTTCTATCAAAGATGCTTTCGCTACTTACACTTCCGGTAAGCATATCATCCAGGTAGGGCAATTCTACGAACCTTTCACCATGGATATGCTTTGCAGCACTTTCGACCTACGTTTCCATCAGTCACCCGGCTCTGTGCTTGCCATGACCAACAGTCGGCGTCTGGGAGTTGCCTACACTTACAATGCTACGCATTATTATGCTTGCGGAGGATTGTTTACCGACAACGATATCAGTAACCTAAAGAATACCTCGCAAGGTTATGCCGTAGACGGACGTTTTGTTTACCGACCTGTAAATGAAGCTGGAAAGCTATTGCATCTCGGTATTGCCGCTATCTATCGCACTCCCGATGGTGCTTTGCCGGATGATGATAACAAGAATACCTTTGTCTATAAATCTGCCGGAGTGAGTACTATCGACAATCGTAACCTGATTTATGCGGAAGTGGATAATGCCCGCCATCAAGTGAAGCTGGGTACTGAACTGCTGATCTATTACGGAAAATTCTCCTTTCAAAGCGAATATATCCGTACTCAAGTGAAACGCAGGAATGCCCTTGCCGACTATACCGGACAGGGTGGATATGCGCAATGTTCGTGGCTCCTGATAGGAAATACTTATGACTATGATGCAGCTCCGGCATGTCCTTCCCGCCCTATAGGTCGTGCGCTCGAACTCTGCGGACGTTTCAATATCGTAGATATGAACGACCGGACTGCGGAAGTATTAGGCGGAGCACAAAAGGATCTTTCTCTAGGATTGAATTACTACATAAACAAGCATATAGGGATTAAAGTAAACTACAGTTATGTAATCCCCGGAAAACACATTCGGAAGATAAGCGACAAGAATTTTAGTATATTGCAGGCAAGATTCCAGTTTATACTATAATGCTTCCTTTCTTAAAGATTATATCATGCGACCCATAATTATATTGAAAATGAAAGGTTATGAAAAATAATGTGTACTAGAGTAGTGGGGCATCGCGATCTCAGCCCCGACCTGAACCCTGAAAGGGCGTAATCACTTCTTCTTTAAAAACCGTTTAGCCAAATATTTTCGTATAGGCTCATCATACAGCTTCAAGCACAGGTAAGCCAACACTACATTCAAGGCATAAACGCATAAAGCAACCTGCCAGGTTTCTCCCAAAGTAAAGAGTTGATTTTTAATCAGCCATGCATAGAACAGATACATGAACGGATAATGTATCACATAAATCGGATACGAGATATCTCCCAGGAACTTACATATCTGAGTTGACTTTTTATCCGTAGTAGTTCCCGATGCTCCTATCCATACAAGGGTGGGGAAAGCTACGATAATACAAAATGCTTCATAAGCACCATTTGTACAAATCGGCTCCGCACCTTCCAGATAGGGTACTGAGAACAAAGCAATCAATACAATGGTACATATCCAGAACGCACCTTTCACCTTCATAGGCTTGAAGTTACGCGACATAAGCATACCCACAGAAAACGGGAACAACATTCTCAATAATCCGCCGCCAAAGTTGACCCCGTCCAACGTCCAGCCCACACCTATATTTCCATAACCGGAAACATCGAAGACTGCGAATAGCGCCAATGCCACTCCCAACAATACAACGAGCACAGTCAGCGCCTTATTGGATAAGCGACGGATAAACAAGGCATAAAGAATATTACCTATATACTCGAAGAACAACGACCAGCAAGGCCCGTTCAACGGAAACATCTCACCGTTGCCACGAACTTCATAACCTACGCCCGGCATTGCGGGAATAAAGAATATCGTGCAGAGCAGAGACAGCATTATCATGGAGATGCCGATATGTGTTCCATCCCATTGCACGGAACCCTGAATACAGAATGTAATAGCACCCAGAACAGCCCCCATTATCACCATAGGATGAAGACGTATCAAACGACGCTTAAAGAAATCTTTCATTGTAAGACTCTTACCCCAACGGTCATCATAGGCATAGCCGATAACGAAACCTGAAAGGATAAAGAAAAAATCCACGGCTAAATATCCATGATTGAACGTTGTAATCATGGTATCGCTTGCAAAAGCATAGCCTTCGAATATATGATACCATATCACCATAAGGGCCGCTACACCACGAAGTCCGTCCAGAAGATCGTAATGCGCCTTGGTATCCGAAAATGCTGCTGAGGGGGTATTAGACATTTGTTTCTTAGTATTAAGTTAATATTTTCAGATGGCAAAGATACAAAAAAAGAGACTGCCTTTTGAAGACAGTCTCTTTTCATTTTATCTGATTTCAGGAAAATCCTTATTCAATCACTCCGAGTTCACGGAAACATTTCGTCAACTTCTCAACAGCATAGTCTACCTGCTCTTTGGTGTGAGTAGCCATCAATGCTACGCGTACCAGCGTATCTTGCGGTGCACAAGCGGGCGGAATAACCGGATTGATGAAGATGCCTTCGTCAAACGCCATCTTAGTTACGATAAATGTCTTTTCCGCATCACGCACATACAACGGAATGATAGGAGATTCAGTTTCACCGATTTCGAAACCGGCATCACGGAATTTCTTCAATGCATAGTTGGTGATGTCCCACAAACGTTGCTGACGTTCCGGTTCGTTCATAATGATGTGAAGAGCTTCACGGGCAGCAGCCGTAGCAGCAGGCGTGTTACTTGCCTGGAATATATAAGAACGGGCATTGTGGCGCAACCAGTTGATTACCGAAGCATCTCCGGCAACGAAACCACCGATAGAAGCCAGTGACTTACTGAACGTACCCATAATCAGGTCGATATCATCCGTCACACCGAAATGATCGCAAACACCGCGTCCTTGTTTTCCGAATACACCCAATCCGTGTGCTTCGTCCACCATGATGCTGGCATTGTATTTTTTCTTCAAACGTACGATTTCGGGGAGGTTGGCAAGGTCGCCTTCCATAGAGAAAACGCTATCCACCACGATCAGTTTGATAGCATCCGGCTCGCATTTCTGGAGTTCTTTTTCCAGATCGGCCATATCGTTATGTTTGTACTTCAATTGAGTAGAAAAGGAGAGGCGGCGGCCATCTACGATGGAAGCGTGCACGCGGTCGTCACAGATAATGTAATCGTTACGTCCCGTCAATTGCGGAATAACACCCTCATTTACAGTAAATCCGGTGGAAAAACAGAGTGCATCGTCTTTTCCGACAAACTCAGCCAGTTCTTTTTCCAACTCTACATGTATATCAAGAGTTCCATTTAATAAACGGGAACCTGCACAACCTGTACCGTATTTATCTGTGGCAGCTTTTGCGGCTTCTATTATTCTTTTATCGTAAGTCAGTCCTGTATAAGCATTCGAACCGAACATCAGGACTTTTTTACCATCCATCAACACCTCAGTATCCTGATGGCTGTCAATTGTGCGGAAATAGGGGTATACGCCCATTGCCATATATTGCTGTGGCAGGTCGTATTTCGCCAATTTGTCTTGTAGTAATCCCATGAAATGTTTATTATATAATATGAAATATTTAACTCTTAGTTACAAGCCTTTTGAAAACAGGGGGCAAAGATAGCAAAATATGTGCTTATCTGTTCTTTTTTTACTAAAAAATATATTTGTCCATGGATTAAAGCCCACTCTATGGTTAAAAATTCAAGTATTTGTATTACTTTTGCCATTTATAAAATTGCATAGTGAAACAACCCTTGCATGGACGAAGAAAAAAAGAAAATATCATTCATTATAAATCCGAAATCCGGTACGCAGAGCAAAGAGCAAATCCTCCATTTGCTCGATGAAAAGCTGGATAAGGCAAAGTATGCCCAAGAGGTAATCTATACCGAATATGCCGGACATGCTGTTGAAATTGCTGCACAAAAAGCAAAGGAAAATGTGCATGCTGTAGTGGCTATTGGCGGTGACGGTACGATCAACGAAATAGCCCGTTCGCTGGTGCATACAAAAACAGCATTGGGCATCATTCCGTGTGGTTCGGGAAACGGACTGGCACGCCATCTGCAAATTTCGATGGAGCCCAAAAAGGCGATAGAAATCATCAACGAAGGAATTATAGATGTCATCGATTACGGAAAAATCAATGAAGTGCCTTTCTTCTGTACCTGCGGTGTGGGTTTTGATGCTTTTGTCAGCCTGAAGTTTGCAAAGGCGGGCAGGAGAGGCCCTCTTACCTATTTAGAAAAGACTCTGCTGGAGAGTCTGAAGTATCAGCCCGAAACTTACGAACTGGAAACGGAAGACGGTACTTTAAAGTATAAGGCTTTCCTGATAGCCTGCGGCAACGCTTCGCAATACGGAAACAATGCATACATAGCTCCACAGGCCATGCTGACGGACGGATTACTGGACGTGACCATCCTTGAGCCTTTCACGGTGCTGGATGTACCCTCCCTGTCTTTCCAACTGTTTAATAAGACTATAGACCAAAATAGCCGCATCAAAACTTTCCGCTGCCAGACGCTGCGCATCCACCGTACCAAACCGGGAGTAGTGCACTTTGACGGGGACCCGATGATGATGGGAGAAAACATTGACGTAAAGGTAATCAAAGAAGGATTGCAGGTTATCATCCCCCGGTATGCCGAAAAAGACTCTTCGAATGTATTGCAACGGGCACAGGATTATATAAATGGCCTGAAGCAGATCAATGAGGAGATTGTGCATAAGAACAAGATGATATTGGATAAGAGTAAAGAGCAGATTAAGAAGTTAACGAAAATCTGAGTTTTTTATAAAATAAATCTGTATTTTTGCACGTCATTAGCAATTAAGCGTGTGCCCCGACAGCGCAGCCAAATTGTAAATTGTAAATTGTAAATTGTAAATATCAACATGTTTAGATCACACACCTGCGGAGAACTTCGTATCTCCGATGTCAATAAGCAAGTAACGCTGGCAGGTTGGGTGCAGCGCAGCCGCAAAATGGGAGGTATGACATTCATTGACCTCCGCGACCGTTACGGTATCACCCAGTTAGTTTTTAACGAAGAGGTGGACGCCGCACTTTGCGAGAACGCCAACCGCCTGGGACGCGAATTCGTCATTCAGATTACAGGAACGGTGAACGAACGCTTCAGCAAGAATGCCAATATCCCGACCGGAGATATTGAAATCATCGTATCGGAACTGAATGTGCTGAATGCAGCCCTGACACCTCCGTTCACCATCGAAGATAATACGGATGGTGGCGACGATATCCGCATGAAATACCGTTATCTGGATTTGCGCCGCCCGTCGGTACGCAGAAATCTGGAACTCCGCCATAGAATGACCATTGAGGTACGCCGCTATCTGGACAGCCAGGGTTTCATCGAAGTGGAAACTCCTGTACTGGTAGGCTCTACTCCGGAAGGTGCACGCGACTTCGTGGTGCCTTCACGCATGAATCCGGGACAGTTCTACGCTTTGCCGCAAAGCCCGCAGACCTTAAAGCAATTGCTAATGGTATCCGGTTTCGACCGTTACTTCCAGATTGCCAAGTGTTTTCGTGACGAGGACCTTCGTGCCGACCGTCAGCCGGAATTTACTCAGATAGACTGTGAAATGTCTTTCGTAGAACAGGACGACATCATCAACCTGTTTGAAGGTATGACGAAATATCTGTTCAAAGAAATCCGCGGTGTGGAATTGGAAGGTCAGTTCCAGCGTATGGCATGGGCGGACGCCATGAAATATTATGGTAGCGACAAACCCGACTTGCGTTTCGGTATGAAGTTCGTGGAGCTGATGGATATACTGAAAGGCCATGGCTTCTCTGTATTTGATAGCGCCGAATACATCGGTGGTATCTGTGCCGAAGGTGCCGCACACTACACCCGCAAACAACTGGATGCACTGACGGAATTTGTGAAGAGACCGCAGATTGGTGCAAAAGGTATGGTTTACGCCCGTGTAGAGGAAGACGGAAATGTAAAATCAAGTGTTGACAAATTCTATACGCAGGAAGTACTGCAACAGGTGAAAGAAGCTTTCGGTGCCAAACCGGGTGACTTGATTCTGATTTTGAGCGGCGACGATACCATGAAGACACGCAAGCAACTTTGCGAGCTTCGTCTGGAAATGGGTAGCCAACTGGGATTGCGTGATAAGAACACATTCGCATGCCTGTGGGTAGTAGACTTCCCGATGTTTGAATGGAGTGAGCAAGAAAACCGCTTGATGGCTATGCACCATCCGTTCACCCATCCGAAAGACGAGGACATTGATTTACTGGATACTGATCCGGCAGCAGTACGTGCCGATGCTTATGATATGGTAATCAATGGTGTGGAAGTCGGTGGCGGTTCAATCCGTATCCACGATCCGAAGTTGCAGGCAAAGATGTTCGAAATCCTGGGATTCACTCCTGAAAAAGCAGAAGAACAATTCGGATTCCTGATGAATGCATTCAAATACGGTGCACCTCCTCATGGCGGTCTGGCATATGGTCTTGATCGTTGGGTATCTCTCTTTGCCGGATTGGATAGTATTCGTGACTGCATCGCATTCCCGAAGAATAACAGTGGACGCGACGTGATGCTGGATGCTCCCGCGGCACTTGATCCGTCTCAGTTGGACGAACTGAATTTGATCGTAGATATCAAAGAATAAGAGTAGGTTAGTTTGTTGTGAGAGAGTCGAGACGCATCTTCCGTTTTGCAGTAATCGGTACGCTGAATGCCCTGATTATAGCAGCAGTCATCTGGCTGATGATGGATGAACTGGACATCGACTATATGCTCTCTAACATAACTGCTTACGTCATTGCACAGACTCATAATTTTATCTGGTGCAAGCACTGGATATTTCCTTTGGATAATAAAGAAAAAAAGAGCAACACCTGGAGGCAGGTGTTGCTCTTTTCTATCGCTTTCGGAATGGCGTATCTGGCGCAATTCCTATTTCTGGTAGTGTTGGTCGAGGCACTGAATTGTGATGAATACCTAGCTCAGTTCCTGGGACTGTTCATCTACGGAGGCGTGAATTTTATAATGAACAGGAGAATCACGTTCCGTTAACGTTTTATCAAACTGCGTTTTGTTGCGCTTTTATCAAATTGCGCTTTATCGCACTTTTATCGCGAATTGCATTTTAATCGAGGAAGCGTTTCGTCAATCCATCATATTCATCAATACGGCGGTCACGCAGGAAAGGCCACCAACGGCGTACATTTTCCGAGCGTTCCATATCTATTTCCACTACTATATTTTCCGGACGATCATTTCCGGCTTGTGCAAGGAATTCTCCTTGCGGACCTACTACAAAACTATTTCCCCAGAATTGGATGCCATTTGTCTGCATGGACGGATCGGGTTCGTGACCGACACGGTTAACGGAGATAACGGGAAGTCCGTTGGCTACGGCATGGGCACGCTGGGAGATAATCCAGGCGTTGAGCTGGCGTGCCTTTTCATCATCGGCGTCACTGCTTTCCCAACCGATGGCGGTGGGGTAGATTAATAATTCGGCACCTTTCAATGCCATCAGGCGGGCAGCTTCGGGATACCACTGATCCCAGCAAACAAGTACACCCAGTTTTCCGAGAGAGGTTTGGATAGGTTCGAAACCTATATCTCCGGGGGTGAAGTAGAACTTCTCATAATAGGCCGGATCGTCGGGGATATGCATCTTGCGGTATTTTCCGGCAATGCTTCCGTCACGATCAAAAACGACGGCGGTGTTATGATAGAGTCCCGGAGCACGTTTCTCAAATAGGGAGGTCACCAATACGATTTTATTGACAGCGGCCAGTTCGGAATAAAATCCGGTAGAAGGGCCGGGAATCGTTTCCGCCAGATCAAACAGTTGCGTGTTTTCAGTCTGACAGAAATACAGGGAGTTGTGCAGTTCCTGTAATACAACCAGTTGCGCACCATGTGCAGCACAGGCTTCTATGCTTTTAGCCAGGTTCATCAGGTTCGTACGAAGATCTGCTGTATTGGCTTGCTGAATAATTCCGACTTTTATTTTTCTCATATCTTTCTAATTTTATTTCAATACACTGGCAGGGTACTGCATCGTAACACAATGGAGCGATCCATGCTGCTTAATCAGCGCCCGGCAATCAATGCCTACAATCTCATATTCCGGGAACGCTTCCTGCAAGACTTCTTTAGCACGTTGGTCATTCTCCGGCTGACGATAAGTAGGATAAAGCACCGCATCATTCATTATCAAGAAATTAGCATACGTTGCGGGGAGGCGTTCGCCCTCTTCCTCAATCTTGTCCACCATAGGCAATGCCAACAGGCGATAGGGGTTTCCATCCAAAGTACGGAAGGTTTTCAGTTGTTCTTCCATTTGATGGAGAGCTTCGTAATGTTCATCCTGCGTATCGGTGCATTGCACATAGGCAATAGTGTCCGGTGAGCAAAGACGAGCGAGCGTATCAACATGACTATCCGTATCATCACCTGCCAAATACCCATGATCGAGCCAAAGTACCTGTTTCAGATGAAATACAGAACAGAGATAGTCTTCGATTTCATCGCGGCTCATCTGTCCGTTACGATTGGGAGAAAGCAAACACTCGGACGTGGTGAGTAATGTGCCCAACCCGTCACTCTCAATGGAACCACCTTCCAGAACAAAGCCCAGACGATTAACATACCGCCCATTCAGGAAACCGGCTTCCACAGCCTGACGGGTAATCAGATTGTCTTTATCCGAAGCGAATTTCAGCCCCCAGCCATTGAACATGAAATCAAGAAGCGAAGCGCCTTCTGAATCCAACATGGTAATTGCACCATGATCACGCGCCCAGGTATCATTCGTTTCACACTCCATGAAACGGACATTCTGCATATTGACGGTAGCTGAAATCTGCTTTTTGACCTCCTCCGGTTCGGGAGTTACGATCAGAAGCAATTCCCGCTGGGCTATTTCGCGTGCGATAGCGGCAAAGCAGGCTTGTACTTCCGTAAGCATATATGCCCAGTCAGTTCCGGCATGGGGCCAAGTCAGCTGTATTCCGCTTTGCGGCGCCCATTCGGCAGGCAAAACAGCATTGAACGTATCACTCATATTTATCATTCTTTCTTTTCTTCTTTCGGCTTGCGGTCAAAGAACGGATTCTTGGTCGAAGCACTGACCGGAATAGCATACACGGATCTGCATCCCGGCAACCACTCCAATTGCTGCGCAGCAAGTCCGGCAGAGAACATCACACGGGTATCCACACGCAAATCGGCCGCCGTGGCACAAGCCGAACCGATAGCTATACCTACATCGACCGAATTCACGGCACAAGGCACACCTTCGGGGCGTCCCGCACAAGTGGGATAACCACAATGGCCGCAATTCAATCCTTGCGCCTGCTCGCGCGTACCTATTATAATTACACATTCAGCCTGCAAAATGTTGGCGGCATCCCGCAAAAAGAACTTCATTCCATGTTCTTCCACCATGGCAACCATCTTGTCTGACAATACTTTTAAATCGTCTCCGGTGACCATAGCTATTTCAATTATATCTACACCTTTTCCCTTCGGAGCGGTACGGGCAGCGGTCATCATCTGCCTTGCCACGTCCAACACATGTTCGTGGCGGCTTGCACGTTCGTTCTGTATCATAATTCTCACTTTTATTAAAAACTGATAGCAAAGATAATGCAAATTGAGTGCAGAACTTTCATGCTTGCATGAAAAAGTTATGCCAAAATGCAGCTTATCTTATTTAAAGATACTGATTTCAGCCAATAATCCGTCGTTTTCTCAGAATTCCTTTCTATATTTGCTTTCAAATGGAGACCAGGACTATACTTCAAATAGACAACGCATGCATCGCTTTCGGAGCAGATACACTTTTTTCCGGTTTTTGCTTACAACTGCACGAAGGGGAAATCGCCTGCATTTCCGGACAATCGGGGCGGGGAAAGACCTCCTTGCTGAATGCAGTTTTAGGATTTGTACCCCTCAAAGCAGGGAGCATCACCGTTAACGGCATTTTACTGGAAAAAGGAACTATCGACCAAATTCGCAGGCAAGTGGCATGGATACCGCAAGAACTGGCGCTTCCATCGGAATGGGTGAAGGAAATGGTGCAACTCCCTTTCAATCTGAAAGCTAACCGGAATACCCCCTTTTCACTGGACAAACTATTTGCCTGTTTCGATGAATTGGGGCTGGAAGAGGAATTGTACGATAAACGTGTGAATGAGATCTCCGGAGGACAACGGCAACGTATCATGATTGCCGTAGCCACCCTGATGCAAAAGCCGCTGCTGATTGTGGATGAACCGACTTCCGCACTGGATTCGGACTCTACGGATAAAGTACTTACTTTCTTCCGGAAACGAATGAGGGAGGGAAGTGCCATTCTCGCCGTCTCTCACGACCAGGGATTTGCGCAAGGATGCAACCAGATGATAACGCTATAACTAAGAAATTAATAAAGTGGGAACTATCGACATATCATATACCAGTTTAGCCATCGGATTGTTGCTGTTGCTCATTCCGCTGTTCTACTTGTGGAAGTTCAAGACAGGGCTATTGTGGGTTACCGTGATTGGTATCGCACGGATGATTGTACAACTTTTCTTTATCGGTATCTACCTGAAATACTTGTTTCTGTGGAATAACCCGTGGATCAACTTTCTGTGGGTGATTATTATGATATTCGTCGCCGCACAAACCGCCCTGGCACGCACCCAATTGAAACGGAAAATACTGTTTATTCCTATCTCCATAGGTTTCTTATTCAGTGTTGTCTGCATCGGCATGTACTTCATTGCCATTGTATTACGGTTGGAGAATGTGTTCAGTGCCCAGTATTTTATTCCGATATTCGGTATCCTGATGGGAAACATGCTATCCAGCAATGTCGTTGCGCTGAATGCTTATTACAGCGGATTGAAACGGGAACAACAATTGTATCGCTATCTGCTTGGCAATGGTGCCACAAGGGCAGAAGCACAGGCGCCTTTTATCAAACAGGCTATCATTAAGTCTTTTAGTCCGTTGATTGCCAATATTGCCGTTATGGGCCTGGTGGCACTGCCCGGCACAATGATCGGACAAATCCTGGGAGGTAGTAGCCCGAATGTCGCCATCAAATATCAGATGATGATTATGGTGATAACCTTCACGGCATCCATGCTTTCGCTGATGATTACCATCTCGTTGGCATCGCGTAAGTCGTTCGATGCCAACGGAAAACTACTGCAAGTAATGGTAGAGAAAAAGGAAAAGAAGAAAAACCGTTAGTGCTCTACTTTTTCAGGAGTATAACGCAACTGTACATACTGTACGCCGGGTTTTATATAAGCACTATCCATCAACACTTTCCTTACCCGGAACGTCTCAAGACGGCGATTTATATAACTTTTTATATATCCTTTCTGCGGTTTCACATACGAAAGTACTTCTATACGCCCTGCCAAATGGATATTGACTTTGGCTTTCACGGTACGTACCGCACCCGGTCTCTTTGACGGTTGTCCGGGCATTTCCTTATGTTTATCTATCCAGAAGATGGCTGTAGCCTTCGGAGTAGTATCCACAAATTCCTCTTGTGCATCCTCTTCACCGCCATCCTGGGCTTTGGGTGAGGGTTGGCACGAGAAAAGAATGCATAATAAAGTGAAAAACGAGAAAAGTAATACTTTCATGGTATAGAGTTTTACAATTATCCGAACAAATATATAAAAAAAGAGTAAAACAAACAGTTATTCAGTGCATTTTTACTATATTTGCACCGAAATTTTCTATTCACATAATGAGAATTAAGGAGATAGTAAGCGCCCTTGAACGGTTCGCGCCTCTGCCATTGCAAGACGGATTTGATAATGCCGGCCTGCAAATCGGATTGACAGAAGCGGAAGCAACAGGGGCTTTGTTGTGTCTTGACGTCACCGAGGCCGTGCTGGACGAAGCGATTGCGTTAGGGTACAATCTTGTCATATCCCATCATCCGCTGATATTCAAAGGATATAAATCCATCACGGGTAGGGACTATGTAGAGCATTGTATCATGAAAGCAATCAAGAATGATATCGTGATCTACTCGGCACATACCAACCTGGACAATGCTCCGGGAGGGGTGAACTTCAAGATTGCCGAGAAAATAGGATTGAGTAATGTACGCGTGCTGGAAGCCAAAGAGAATACCTTGGTAAAATTGGTGACTTTTGTACCCACAGCACAGGCGGAAGATGTTCGTAAAGCTTTGTTTGCAGCCGGATGCGGTTGCATAGGAAACTATGACGCATGCAGCTACAATGTAGAAGGAGAGGGAACTTTCCGTGCTCAGGAGGGTAGCCACCCGTTCTGTGGAAGCATCGGAGAGTTGCATACGGAAAAGGAAGTGCGGATAGAGACCGTATTGCCTGCCTATAAGAAATCGGAAGTTATCAAAGCTCTACTGAGTGCCCATCCGTATGAGGAACCTGCATTCGATTTATATCCTTTGCAGAATAGCTGGACACAGGCTGGGGCAGGAGTTATCGGAGAACTGGAAACACCGGAAACGGAGTTGGAGTTCCTGAAACGCATCAAGAAGACCTTTGAAGTGGGCTGCCTGAAGCATAACAAGCTGACCGGGCGTGAAATACAGACCGTGGCACTGTGTGGAGGAGCCGGAGCATTCCTGATGCCGCTTGCCATACGCAACAGTGCAGACGTGTTCATTACCGGAGAAATCAAGTATCACGATTACTTCGGACACGATACGGATATTCTGCTGGCAGAGATAGGACATTACGAAAGCGAACAATATACAAAAGAAATATTCTATACAATAATCCGGGAGTTGTTTCCTAACCTTGCGCTGCAACAGTGCAAAGTGAATACCAACCCCATAAAATATTTATAAGTAAAATGGCTAAAGAAGCAAAAAAAGATCCTCAGGAATTGACCGTGGAGCAGAAGTTGAAAGCCCTGTTCCAGTTGCAGACTATGTTGTCTAAGATTGATGAAATCAAGACTTTAAGAGGTGAACTTCCGCTGGAAGTACAGGACTTGGAAGATGAAATCGCCGGTCTGAGCACTCGTATCGACAGAATTAAGGCAGAAGTAGCCGAACTGAAATCCGCCATCGCTACCAAGAAAGTGGAGATTGAAACTTCAAAAGCTTCTATCGCAAAATATAAGGAACAGCAGGAGAATGTACGCAACAACCGTGAGTACGACTTCCTGAGCAAAGAAATCGAATTCCAGACTCTGGAAATGGAGCTTTGCGATAAGAGAATCAAAGAGTTCGCTGCACAGGAACAGGAGAAATCTGCTGAAGCTGCAAAGAGCACAGAAGCGTTGGACGAAAGACAGAAAGACTTGGACGTAAAGAAGAACGAGCTGGACGAAATCATCTCTGAAACCAAGCAGGAAGAAGAAAAGCTGAGAGACAAAGCCAAAGAACTTGAAACTAAGATCGAACCGCGCTTGCTCCAATCTTTCAAGCGTATCCGTAAGAACTCTCGCAACGGATTGGGCATCGTATATGTACAACGTGACGCTTGTGGCGGTTGCTTCAACAAAATCCCGCCCCAGAGACAACTGGATATCCGTTCTCGTAAGAAAATCATCGTTTGCGAATATTGCGGACGTATCATGATTGACCCGGAATTGGCTGGTGTAACCATCGAACACAAGGAAGAAGTAAAGGAAAAGCCAACGAGAAGAAAAAAGACTGCGGAATAATATTCGTCGGTATATATAGGAAAGGACGCCCCTGCAAGCAATAGGATGTTGCTTGCAGGGGCGATTTCTTTTATTTCTTATTAAATATCAGGTCAAGTCCTTGCTTTCGGTAAAATTCAAAACGGGTATCACTCGATATAAGAGGTAAGTGTTCTGTCATGGCATGAGCTATGATGACATGATCGGATGGATCTTTGTGGCCTTGTGCTTCATTTATCTCCAACCGTGCATAAGTCAACATGTGCTCTTTTTTTAAGGGTAATATTTTGATATAATACTCTTTTTCGATGGCAGCAAGCATCACTTCTACCGATTTCCATTTTTTAGAGCACAATCCTTTATTGCGATAACCTACAATTAATTCTCGGACAGATTCGGCACTCATATAAAGAATTGTTTCAGGCTCTAAAATAATGGCATCTACATCCTTACTTAAGTATTCAGGATCAGATGCCATATAAACAAAAATATTGGTATCTATAAGATAACGCATTTACAGCAAGAATTTAGGGTCATTCACAATTAAGCTACCTTTCAATCTCTGCATGGCTTCCCATGTCTTGCTCACTTTTCTTTTCTTGGACTTTGCTTTTTTTGCCTTGACATTATCCTTTTCTTCTACTATTTTTTCTTCTTCTTTCATATTCCTTATTTATTTAGATTACCATTGATACAAAGGTAACATATTTCCTTGGAATGCTTCACATATTATTGGGAAAATATGGTTCATCTCGGAAACGAATAGATGAATAATCGCCCCCAATCTTCTCTAAACAAATAGAGCTCCAGGTTGTTATGAACCCTGTATCACAAAAAACAACCTAAACCTATGAAGATTAAAGCTTGGGGCAGCGTGCTGCTCTTATCGTGCCTATGTTCTGCCGTCACGGCACAGAATGGCAACCGTTATCTGGAAAAACCGTTGCCCCGAGGCTGGGGGAATACGGTAGTTCCGAACTCTAAAACGGTCCCTACTTCCGCAGGAACCGCTAATTCTACCACGGCATCCGCAGATGATAACTTATTCAGCGGACAGATATTACCGGTAGATGATCAGTGGTGGAAAGCATTCAATGACCCGGTACTGGACTCTCTTATCAGCGTAGCATCCGGCGAAAACTATTCCGTACTTGCCGCTATAGACCGTATGGAGCAGGCACGTGCCAGCCTGAGAATCGAGCGCAGTAATTTTTTCCCTTCTATTTCTTTAAATGGTGGATGGCTCCGCCAGCAAAGCAGTGGTAACACCACCGAATTGCCCCAATCCATCACACATTATTATGATGCGTCGCTCAATGCCAGTTGGGAACTGGATATATTCGGAAGCATCCGGCAACGGGTAAAGGCGCAACGGGAAACATTCCAAGCCAGCCGTGAAGAGTACATCTCCGTACAGGTATCCCTCTGTGCACAAGTAGCTTCTGCCTACATCAACCTGCGGGAACTGCAACAGGAACTGCAGGTAGTAATGCATAACTGCCGGACGCAAGAAGAAGTGCTCAACATCACCGAAGTACGCTACAACACGGGACTTGTATCGAAACTGGATGTAGCACAGGCTAAATCAGTGTATTTCAGCACAAAAGCATCTGTTCCGCAACTGGAATCCGGAATCAGCCAATACATTAACTCGCTGGCTATTCTGCTGGGAACTTATCCGCAGGAAATACGCCCCACATTGGAAAGAATCGGGAAATTGCCCGACTACATGGAACCTGTTGGAGTAGGATTACCCGCCGATTTATTGCTCCGTCGTCCCGATGTGCGCCAAGCCGAAAGACTGGTTAATGCACAAGCCGCACTATTGGGAGCCAGCAAAAGCGACTGGCTGCCACAAGTATTCCTGAAAGGATCTGTAGGATATGCCGCTCGTGATCTGAAAGACCTGACCCGACGGAAAAGCATGACATTTGAAATTGCCCCAACCCTCAGTTGGACACTCTTCAGCGGAACAAAGCTGGTGAATGCCACCAAACAGGCACGTGCACAACTGGATGAAGCAGTGCATAACTTCAACGAAACCGTGCTTACCGCTGTGCAGGAAACGGACAATGCAATGAATAATTACCGGAATTCCATCAAGCAGATTGTCGCCCTCCGGGAAGTACGAAATCAGGGACAAGAGACACTGAAACTCTCCCTGGAGCTTTATAAACAGGGACTTAGCCCTTTTCAGAATGTACTGGATGCACTCCGTTCGCTACTGACATACGAAAACCAGTTGACACAGGCGGAGGGTAGTTCACTGCTATATCTGGTGTCATTGTACCAGGCACTGGGAGGAGGATATAAAGAGAACTGAGTAATAATTCCTAAACCATAACCATATATGAAAAATGAAATGTACATCATCCTCACGCTGATTCCGTTGCTGGCGGGATGTGGGGACAAAAAAGAAGCAGCGCGTGGAACGATGCCCGTTCCGGAGATAAGCGTAGCCAGCCCGGTGGTGAAAGACATCACACTGACTAAAGAGTATCCGGGCTATCTGAGTTCGGAAAAGACTGTCGACCTGGTGGCACGGGTGAACGGGACCCTGCAAACCATCGCCTATGCTCCGGGAAGCAGAGTCAGGAAAGGGCAGGTATTGTTCGTCATCGAACCCACTATTTACCAGGACAATGTAGAACAGGCGGAAGCGGAACTGAACACCGCCCGAGCCAATCTGGAATATGCCCAGAACAACTATGCCCGTATGCTGGAAGCTGTGAAAAGCGATGCTGTAAGCCAGATACAGGTGTTACAGTCGAAATCGAATGTTGCCACTTCACAAGCGGCAGTCAGCAACGCCGAAGCTGCACTGAATACGGCACGCACAAATCTGGGCTACTGCACAGTCCGGGCGCCGTTTGATGGGACTGTCAGCCGGAATCAAGTCGATGTGGGCAGTTATGTAGGGGGAAGTCTGCAACCTGTCACCCTTGCCACGATCTATAAAGATGACCTGCTATACACATACTTCAATATCACTGATAACCAGTGGCTTGCCATGCTGATGCAACAAGGAACCGCACAGCAAAAAGATACACTACCCCGGCAAATCACTGTTAACCTGGGGGAAGACGGCATACAACCGTATCCTGCCACACTCGATTACTTTGCACCGAATGTAGACCTGAGCACCGGAACTCTGAATCTGCGTGCCCGCCTGGACAACCCGAAAGGTTTACTGAAAAGCGGACTTTATGTCAGCATCACCTTGCCATACGGCAAAGAATCGCAGGCAATACTGATACCGGACGCGTCCATCGGTACCGATCAATTGGGAAAATATGTGTATGTAGTGAACGATTCCAATATGGTGCGCTATCGCCACATCGAGGTGGGACAGTTGATAGACGACAGTCTGCGGCAAATAACCGGCGGACTCTCGCCACAGGAACGCTACGTCACCCGGGCACTGATGAAAGTACGGGAAGGGATGAAAGTAAAGCCCATCAGCAAATAACCAATCGTAAATAACTAAATACTAAGCTCATGTTCTCAAAATTCTTCATAAACCGTCCTATCTTTGCTACCGTGCTTGCGCTGCTGATCGTGGTGGCGGGATTGGTCACACTGGGCATACTCCCCATTGCGCAGTATCCGGACATTACGCCGCCTACCGTCCAGGTCAGCGCCGTCTATCCGGGTGCCAACGCGCAAACAGTGGCCCAAACCGTGGGTATACCCATCGAGCAGCAAGTAAACGGAGTGGAAGGTATGCTTTATATGTCCTCCAATTCCTCCTCATCGGGTGCCTATTCGCTCACCATTACTTTTGCCGTCGGAACAGATATCGACATGGCAACCGTACAAGTCCAAAACCGTGTCAGTGTGGCACAGGCTTCATTGCCAACCCCGGTAGTGGTACAGGGAGTAACCGTTCAAAAGCAGTCATCGAACATTGTGATGTTCCTCACCATGACTTCCGAAAACAAGGAATATGACGGACTATACCTCAGCAACTACGCCACCCTGAACCTTGTCGACCAGTTGACACGCGTACCGGGCGTAGGCGCTGTCAATGTGATGGGAGCGGGAGACTACTCCATGCGTATCTGGCTGGACCCGGCAGCACTGCGTATCCGTAATATTTCGGCAGCCGATGTTTACCAGGCCATTCAATCACAAAATGTAGAAGTCAGTGCCGGAGCTGTGGGACAACCTCTGCCGGGAAATCCAACTCCGGGTAACACCAACATTGGTAATGTCTCTTCCGGCAGCAATGCCCCTGCCTATCAATACAGTCTGACGGTGAAAGGGCGACTTTCATCTCCCGAAGAGTTCGGCAATATCATCTTGCGGACAGAAGCGGGCGGGAGAGTGCTTCGCCTCCGTGATGTGGCTCACATCGACCTTGGCTCCGCATCCTACAGCGTCGTATCCCGGCTGAACGGGCAACCTACCGCCGCCATTGCCATCTATCAACAACCGGGTTCCAATTCGCTGGATGTATCCAAAGGCGTGAAAGAGAAGATGCAGGAACTGTCAGAATCGTTCCCCAGCGGTATCCATTACAGTGTAACTCTGGATACGACAGACGTCATCCACGCTTCAGTAGACGAAGTGCTGGTAACTTTCCTGGAAACAACCCTGCTTGTGGTACTTGTCATCTTCCTTTTCCTACAGAACTGGCGGGCGGTTATCATTCCATGTATCACCATTCCCGTATCACTCATCGGTACTCTGGCAGTGATGGCGCTCTTCGGATTCTCCATCAATACACTGACGCTGTTCGGACTGATACTTGCCGTGGCCATTGTGGTGGATGACGCCATTGTGGTGGTGGAAAACTCCACGCGTTTGCTCGATACGGGGCAGTACAGTGCCCGGCAGGCGGTCACTCAGGCGATGGGAGAGATCACCGGTCCGATTGTGGGCGTAGTGCTGGTGTTGCTTGCCGTATTTATTCCGACAATGCTCGTCAGCGGTATCTCCGGACAGCTTTATAAGCAGTTTGCGCTGACTATTGCTGCCAGTACCGTGCTAAGCGGTTTCAACTCGCTGACACTGACTCCGGCATTGTGTGCCTTGATATTACAGCCCACGAAACCTGCACAGTCGCCACTTTTCCGGGGCTTCAACTTTGTGTACGACAAAACACAAGGGATATACGATAAAACCGTGGGTTGGTTGCTCCGGCGTCCTGCTGCTGCACTGTTGTCTTATGCCGGATTTACGGCGCTCGCTGTGATCCTGTTTATGAAGTGGCCCAGTACCTTTATTCCCGAAGAAGATGACGGGTATTTCCTTGCCGTGGTGCAATTGCCGCCTGCTTCAAGTCTGGAACGTACAGAAGCTGTCGGACGTGAGATCAATGAAATCCTCAACAGCTATCCCGAAGTGAAAAATTATATCGGCATATCCGGCTTCTCTGTCATGGGAGGCGGGGAACAGAGTAATTCCGGCACCTATTTCGTTATCTTGAAGAACTGGGATGAGCGTAAAGGAAAGGAACATACGGCCCAGTCTGTAGTAAATCGTTTCAATGCGCAGGCTTATGGAATTCAGGAAGCAGAAGTTTTTGCCATGGTGCCCCCTGCCATTCCCGGACTCGGTGCTACGGGCGGTCTACAGCTACAAGTGGAAGATCGTAATAACCTCGGTGCCACAGAAATGCAACATGCCGTAGAGACGCTGATGGCAACCTATCACACCAAACCTGCATTGGCATCCGTCAGCAGTCAATACCAAGCTAATGTGCCTCAGTATTTCCTGAACATCGACCGGGATAAAGTGCAATTGATGGGTATTCCGCTGAACAGTGTCTTCACTTCCTTAGGTTACTACATGGGAGCTGCTTATGTGAACGATTTCGTTGAGTTCGGCCGTATTTATCAGGTAAAACTCGGTGCACGGGATCGTGCCCAACGGATCATCGACGATGTACTGAAGTTGAGTGTACAGAATGCATCGGGAGAGATGGTACCGTTTTCAGCCTTTATGCGGGTGGAGGAACAGTTGGGAATGGACCAGATCAACCGTTACAATATGTATTCCACTGCCTCCGTCACTTGCAACGTAGCCCCGGGAAGCAGTTCCGGAGAGGCGATACAGCAAATGGAGGCACTCTTTAAGGAGCAACTGGGTGATGAATTTGGTTATGAATGGACGTCAGTAGCCTATCAGGAAACGCAGGCGGGAACGACGACAACCGTTGTGTTTGTAATGGCGTTACTCGTTGCCTTCCTGGTACTTGCAGCACAATACGAGAGTTGGACGAGCCCGGTAGCTGCGGTCATCGGACTTCCGGTAGCATTGTTGGGAGCGATGATTGGCTGTCTCATTATGGGAACACCTGTCAGCATCTATACACAAATCGGTATTATCCTGCTTGTGGCACTGTCGGCAAAGAATGGTATTCTGATTGTAGAGTTCGCCCGCGATTTTCGTGCACAAGGCAACTCCATTCGTGATGCGGCATTCCAGGCAGGGCATATCCGCTTGCGGCCTATCCTGATGACATCTCTGGCATTTGTATTCGGTGTGATGCCATTGCTGTTTGCTACGGGTGCAGGAGCGGAAAGCCGTATTGCACTCGGAGCTGCCGTCGTATTCGGTATGGCACTGAATACACTGCTTGCCACAGTTTATATTCCTAATTTCTATGAGTTGATGCAGAAGATACAAGAAAAGTTAGGAAAGAAGCAGATAGAAGAAAAGACTGAGAAGGTTTAGACCCTGATTGGGTTCATTGATTTAGATCCTGATTAGTCTCATTGAAAAGGGCTACACCCTTTGCCTCACATGGCTACACCATACCCCCCAAAGGGTGTAGCCATCCGGGGTAAAGGGTGTAGCCCTTTTAATGGATATTATAACGTCTGATAATCAGGAATATCCGGAAGAAAAGTATAGCTATTCCGCTCGTAATCCATCCGGCAGCAATAGTGTTGCATTCCATTACTCACTACCAAGTAATCTACTTTCAGCACCATATTGTAGCGCGTAATCTGATCGAACACCGCTTGCGTAATCTCTATGTCCGGCGCTTTATACTCCACAATCATCCGTGCCGTGAGATCACGACGGTAAAGCACTGTGTCACAACGTTTCTTCGTTCCGTTGAGCTGTACCTGTACCTCGTTCGCCATCAATGTCTGCGGATATCCTTTATGGTTCAGCAGAAAATGTACGAAATGCTGGCGTACCCATTCTTCGGGCGTCAGTGCTACATATCGGCGCCGTATCACATCGAAAATAGCAGGTTTCCCTTCACGGTTCACGACTTTAGCATCAAATACAGGTAAGTTTAACGATAACATATTGATATGTGATAAGTGATTAACAAATTTCCGAATTCTACTTTTTTATTGTACTTTTGTGAGTTAAATAATCGCTCCCTGAAAGTATTTAGGGAACAAATTTAATGAAATCTTATGAAAACAAAGCAAGAAATCGTAGCTAACTGGCTGCCTCGTTACACAAAACGTAAGCTTGAGGACTTTGGAGAGTATATTCTGTTGACTAACTTCAACAAGTATGTGGATATTTTTGCGGAGAAGTTCAATGTGCCCGTTCTTGGTAAAGACGCTAATATGACGTCTGCTTCAGCAGAAGGCATGACCATTATCAACTTTGGTATGGGAAGCCCTAACGCTGCAATTATCATGGATTTACTAAGTGCTATACAGCCCAAAGCCTGCCTGTTCCTGGGCAAGTGCGGTGGTATCGATAAGAAAAACAGAATAGGGGATCTCATCCTTCCTATCGCCGCCATCCGTGGCGAGGGAACTTCCAATGACTACTTCCCGCCCGAAGTACCGGCGCTACCGGCATTTATGTTGCAGCGTGCCGTTTCTTCATCCATCCGCGACCATGCCCGCGACTATTGGACAGGTACCGTATACACTACCAACCGCCGCATTTGGGAGCATGACGAGGAATTCAAAGAATATCTGAAAAAAACCCGTGCCATGGCTGTCGATATGGAAACAGCGACTCTCTTCAGCTGCGGTTTTGCCAATCACATTCCTACCGGAGCCATCTTACTGGTTTCTGACCAGCCGATGATTCCTGAAGGAGTAAAAACCGATAAAAGCGATAATCTGGTTACCCAAAACTACGTAACCGAGCACGTTGAAATCGGCATCGCATCCCTGCGTATGATTATTGACGAGAAGAAAACCGTAAAACATCTGAAATTCGACTGGTAAAAACGAATATGGCAAAACAGGAAATCACGTGTGATGACATCTTAAAGGAACTGAGAGCGAAGCAATACCGTCCCGTCTATTATCTCATGGGCGAGGAACCCTATTACATCGACCTCATTGCCGACTATATAACAGACAATATTCTGACCGAAACGGAAAAGGAGTTCAACCTGACCGTTGCATACGGGGCAGATGTGGATATAGCTACTGTTATTAATGCCGCCAAGCGTTATCCGATGATGTCCGAGCATCAGGTGGTAGTGGTAAAGGAAGCGCAGAATATCCGTAATATGGAGGAACTTTCTTATTACCTCCAAAAACCGCTGCTTTCTACCATATTAGTAATATGCCATAAACATGGCGTACTGGATCGAAGAAAGAAGCTGGCTGCCGAAATCGAAAAGACTGGCGTTCTGTTTGAATCTAAAAAAGTGAAGGATGCGCAACTGCCTGCATTCATCACTTCTTATATGAAACGCAAAGGTATCGACGTGGAACCTAAAGCCACTGCCATGCTGGCCGATTTCGTTGGCGCCGACCTCAGTCGCCTCACAGGAGAGCTGGAAAAACTGATCATTACACTTCCAAAAGGTCATACACGCGTTACCCCCGAACAGATAGAGAAGAACATTGGTATCAGTAAGGATTATAACAACTTCGAATTACGCAGTGCCCTCGTTGAAAAGGATGTCTTGAAAGCTAATAAGATAATAAAATATTTTGAAGAAAATCCGAAAACAAACCCTATTCAAATGACTTTATCTTTACTTTTTGGATTCTTTTCTAACTTGATGTTAGCCTATTATGCCCCCGAAAAATCGGAGCAAGGCATAGCCAACATGTTGGGACTACGCACCCCCTGGCAGGCCAAAGACTATCTCGCAGCTATGCGTCGATATAATGGAGTAAAGACCATGCAAGTTATCGGAGAAATACGATATGCAGATGCAAAATCTAAAGGAGTGGGAAATCCATCTTTAAGTGACGGGGATATTCTTCGCGAACTGGTCTTCAAGATCCTGCATTAACAGCTTTTTTCTTCTATATGCTCTTCATCAAACAAGAAATTTAGCTTTTACTTCACCCCCTTCCACCGTTCCCAAACGTACTGTTCATAGGTAATAGAGTGTGGAAGGGTATCTGAAATACATACAATATATTATATAAAAACAGATGGTCTATATACAATGAACAGACCATTTATCTGATATAAACACATGGTCTATTTAATGCAAATAGACCATGTGTTTTTATATAATATATTCTCTTGTCCCGAGTAAAGCAGGCATATTTTTATAGGAAAACAATATACTTTTTCTAAGAAAAAGGAAAATTATATTTAGAAAGCGGGCAGCAGATCAATGGAAATAGATCGTCTATCCCTTATTTTAGAGGAGATTATACTTGTTAACTATATCAGCAATAATAGAGAAGTAAATGCCATTTTCACTATCATTATGTCATTTCTCACTTAAGAAAGGGTTATTTTTCTAGAATGAGAGAATTTTAGAACTAAAAAGTAGAGTATAATATATTGTATTACAATCAAATACACTCAAAATGAGCTCCTGAGAATTAAGAAATTCCAAGCTAACGATCATTTATACAGAAATAAAGCAAGGATTTACAATTACGAAGACTTTAGAACATATCAATTGAACTCTCCTTATTTTAGTGTAACAAATTCTTTCTGTAATATCGAATCTATCATCAAGAATAAATGCAATTAGAAAAGGAAATAGTTGCTATTTCAACTATGAAATATCAAAAACGTAATATCACCATGTTTACAATTGGATATACAACAATTGTACATATAACAAACGTAATTAAAAGACGTAATATATAATTGTAATAAGGCTGTTTTTAATGAAGTAATGATAAAATAACAAAGGTAATAGGATAGGGGTTAACGAGGAGTAAAACAACAATTAAATTACTAATAATCAATATAAATATAGCCATTTATATGATCTATCAGTTCATAAATAGAGAAATCAATGAGAAAACAATTGTAATATGAGATATACTACATAAAAAACTTAAACTTATATACATAATAACCAATAGTATACATAGTTTTATTAAAGTACAGATATGAGCTTAAAATCTAGGTAATATATATCATCACATTTGTATATATAACATTTGAAATAACAAGCGCACAATTGTAATATAAAAGAATTCACATTTTTAATTTGCTTTTGTAACTTCATTTTTTTACTTTTGTAATCCAAAAGAAAATCAATACAATTGTAAACATCACCTATATCGCAACAGTTATGAGCATAAAAGATAGGTTCAAAATGATCATGGATCGGGAAAAATTAACCGCAGGCGCATTTGCCGAAAGTATTGGTGTAGCTCAAGCTACCATCTCACATATTTTAGGTCCGCGTAATAAGTATCCAAGTACAGAAGTTATTCTTCGTCTACATCAAAGATATAATGATATCAATTTAGAATGGCTACTTACCGGACAAGGTGAAATGAGTAATACGTCTTCCGATTCTGACCCTTCTATCGAGAGTGGATTCGACTATCCATTATTCGCTGAGAATTCCGTAAATCCGTCCAAAGAGACAGGTCCGGTCGAAAAACGCAAGGAAATCGCATTAGAAACACCTGCAAATGCCACTAAAGAGATTGTAAAACAGGAGATTATCTATAAAGAAAGGCCTCCCAGAAAAATCACTGAAATAAGAATTTTCTTCGACGATAATACGTACGAGACGTTTAAACCCGAAAAGTAAGGCTCATAAAGTACTATTTGCACAATTTCCCGTATCTTTGGATAAGATAAGCATCTCAGCAGAACTTTTTCATGCAAGCATGAAAGTTCTGCATTCGATTTGCATTATCTTTGTACCCTGAAGATAAAATTCACCTCTTTATATAGGATAATGAAAAAATACATTTTAGATTTGACAGTGACTGAGAACGTCCGGCTGCACGCTAATTATGTGCTATTGAAACTGACGTCTCCGTCTCCGCTTCCGGATATGCTTCCGGGACAATTTGCGGAAATACGTGTGGACGGATCTCCAACTACTTTCTTGCGCCGCCCCATTTCCATTAATTATGTAGATAGACAACGCAATGAAGTATGGTTTCTGATCCAACTGATTGGAGACGGAACCAGGCAATTAGGCGAAGCAAAAGCCGGAGACACAGTCAACGTAGTACTTCCTTTGGGAAATGGCTTCACAATGCCTGAAAAGGCTTCTGATAAGCTTCTGTTAGTAGGTGGAGGTGTTGGTACAGCTCCCATGCTTTATCTGGGCGAGCAATTAGCTAAAAACGGTAGTAAACCGACGTTCCTTCTGGGAGCAAGAAGCGATAAGGACTTGCTGCAACTGGAGCAGTTTGCAGCTTATGGTGATGTATATACGACTACCGAGGACGGCAGTCATGGCGAAAAAGGATACGTGACACAACATTCCATATTGAATAAGGTGCAATTCGAGCAGATTTACACTTGTGGCCCTAAGCCTATGATGATGGCGGTGGCTAAATATGCCAAAAGTAAAGATATAGCTTGTGAAGTATCATTGGAAAATACAATGGCGTGTGGTATAGGCGCTTGCCTCTGTTGTGTAGAAAATACAACGGAAGGGCATTTATGTGTATGTAAAGAAGGTCCGGTTTTTAATATAAACAAACTATTATGGCAGATTTAAGTGTAAACATTGGAGAATTACAAATGAAGAATCCGGTGATGACGGCTTCCGGTACATTTGGATATGGTGAAGAGTTTGCCGATTTCATTGATATTACGCGAATAGGCGGTATAATTGTAAAGGGAACGACTCTTCACAAACGTGAAGGTAACCCATATCCGCGTATGGCAGAAACTCCTTCAGGTATGTTAAACGCTGTGGGACTGCAAAATAAGGGAGTAAATTACTTTGTTGAACAGATATATCCGCGTATTAAGGACATCGGAACCAATATGATTGTAAATGTTTCGGGTTCTGCCATAGAAGATTATGTAAAAACAGCGGAAGCCATTAACGAACTTGACAAAATTCCTGCCATTGAATTGAACATCTCTTGCCCTAATGTGAAGCAAGGTGGAATGGCTTTTGGCGTCACAGCAAAAGGAGCCGAAGAAGTGGTGAAAGCTGTGCGTGCAGCTTACAAAAAGACACTTATCGTAAAGCTGTCTCCCAATGTGACCAGCATCGCTGAAATAGCCCGTGCAGTAGAAAATGGCGGTGCAGACAGTGTTTCATTAATTAATACACTGCTTGGAATGGCTATAGACGCGGAACGCAGGCGTCCTATACTCTCTACTGTAACAGGTGGTATGTCCGGCGCAGCAGTAAAGCCAATCGCACTCCGCATGGTATGGCAAGTTGCTCAGGCGGTAAAAATACCTGTCATAGGTTTAGGAGGTATCATGAACTGGAAAGACGCAGTGGAATTTATGCTTGCCGGAGCTTCAGCCATCCAAATCGGTACGGCAAATTTCATCGATCCGGCAGTTACAATTAAAGTAGCGGAAGGTATAAACGACTATCTCGATAGACACGGATATAAGTCCGTGAAAGAAATTATCGGTGCGCTTGAGGTGTAACCAATAACAGGTGAATATCATTCGCACCTGTTTTACACAAAAAAGGACATTCATTACGAATGTCCTTTTTCTATTTTTATACAACTGATTTATTCCTCTCCCAGCAAATCCGGGCGGAGTCTGCGCGTCCGTTCCAAAGACTGTTGCAACTCCCATTCTTTAATCTTAGCCTCATGCCCGGACAATAAAATTTCCGGAACTTTCCAACCATTGTAATCGGCAGGTCTTGTATAGATCGGAGCAGCCAAAAGATTATCCTGGAACGAGTCGGATAACGCTGATTGCTCATCGGAAATGACACCGGGGATAATGCGGACAATAGCATCCGCCATCACTGCTGCCGCCAGCTCTCCACCGGTCAGCACATAGTCCCCAATACTGATTTCTTTAGTGATCAGATGCTCGCGAATACGATAATCGATACCTTTAAAATGTCCGCAAAGGATAATAAGGTTCTGGGTAAGTGAAAGTGTATTGGCCATTGGCTGATTGAACTGTTCACCATCAGGAGTCGTAAAAATGACTTCATCATACTCCCGTTCTGCCTTCAAGGCATTGATACAGCGCTCTATAGGCTCTATTTTCATCACCATTCCGGCAAAACCGCCAAAAGGATAATCATCCACCCGTCGATATTTATCTTCAGTATAATCACGTAAATTATGAATATGTATTTCTGCAAGCCCTTTATTCTGAGCACGTTTCATAATGGAGCAATTGAAAAAGCCTTCAATCATCTCCGGTAGAACTGTTATTATATCAATGCGCATATTAATTTTAATTTTCTGCAAAAGTACAAATATTAGAGGAGAAACCTGTATTTTTGCGTTCAAACAATCTGAAATAGCTATGACTGCAAAAGAAAAGATAGATCAGCTCCGTGCCGAACTGCATCGGCACAACTACAATTATTACGTGTTGAATGCTCCCGAAATCTCCGACAAAGAGTTCGACGACATGATGCGGGAATTGCAGGATATGGAGCGAGAACATCCTGAATATCAGGACGAAACTTCGCCAACCATGCGCGTAGGAAGCGATTTGAATAAGAATTTCACGCAAGTGACACATAAATATCCAATGCTTTCGTTGGGTAATACCTATTCTGAAGGTGAGGTATCTGACTTTTATGATCGCACTCAAAAAGCCCTGAACGAAGATTTTGAAATCTGTGCCGAACTTAAATATGACGGTACTTCCATCTCGCTGACATACGAAAACGGCAAATTAATACGTGCCGTAACCCGTGGCGACGGTGAAAAAGGCGATGATGTAACGGATAATGTGAAGACAATCCGTACTATCCCCCTTGTTTTGCATGGTGATTATCCCCAATTATTTGAGATCAGAGGGGAAATACTAATGCCGTGGGAAGTCTTCGAGGAACTAAACCGCGAAAAAGAGGCACGCGAAGAACCTCTTTTCGCTAATCCGCGTAATGCTGCATCAGGTACTTTGAAATTACAAAACTCTGCTATAGTTGCTTCCCGCAAACTAGATGCCTACCTTTATTATTTATTAGGCGAAGAACTTCCTTGCGACGGGCATTATGAAAACCTGCAGAAAGCTGCACAATGGGGATTCAAAATCTCCGACCATATGAAGAAGTGCCACAGCCTGCAGGAAGTGTTCGATTACATCCATTATTGGGATACGGAACGGAAGAATTTACCTGTAGCCACAGATGGTATTGTTTTGAAAGTTAATAGCCTGAAACAGCAGAAAAACCTCGGTTTCACCGCAAAATCTCCTCGTTGGGCCATCGCATACAAGTTCCAGGCAGAGCGTGCATTGACCCGCTTAAACAAGGTGACTTACCAGGTGGGAAGAACCGGAGCAGTAACCCCTGTTGCCAACCTGGATCCGGTACAATTATCGGGTACAATCGTAAAACGCGCCTCTCTGCATAATGCGGATATCATTGAAGGGCTCGACTTGCATGTCGGCGATATGGTTTATGTAGAAAAAGGTGGCGAAATCATACCCAAAATTACCGGAGTAGATAAAGATGCCCGGAGTATGATGGTAGGTGAAAAAGTGAAGTTCATCACTCATTGCCCTGAATGTGGCAGCAAATTAATCCGTTACGAGGGAGAAGCTGCGCATTATTGCCCCAACGAAACGGCTTGTCCGCCTCAGATTAAAGGAAAGATCGAGCATTTCATCAGCCGGAAGGCTATGAACATTGACGGATTAGGCCCGGAAACCGTGGATATGTTCTACCGGTTAGGACTCATTAAGGATACGGCAGATCTGTACAAACTGACTGTAGACGATATCAAGAATCTGGACCGTATGGGAGATAAGTCGGCAGAAAATATCGTCAAGGGTATTGCCCAAAGTAAGGAAGTGCCTTTTGAGCGAGCATTGTTCGCCCTGGGTATCCGCTTTGTCGGTGAAACTGTAGCAAAGAAAATAGCTAAGTCCTTCACTGATATAGAAGAACTGGAAAATGCAGATCTTGAAAGATTGATAAATATCGATGAAATCGGTGAGAAAATAGCGCAAAGTATCATTTCCTACTTCGCTAATCCTCTGAATAGAGAATTGATAGAACGACTGAAAATTGCCGGATTACAGTTTAGCAGGAAGGAAGAAGACCTGAGCGGCTATACTGATAAGCTTGTCGGACAGTCTATTGTAATCAGCGGCGTGTTCACCCATCACTCCAGAGACGAATATAAAGATTTGATAGAGAAGAATGGAGGAAAAAATGTAGGTAGTATTTCTGCCAAGACCAGTTTTATCCTGGCAGGAGAAAATATGGGACCTGCCAAATTGGAAAAAGCGCAAAAGCTGGGTGTACAGATAATGAGCGAAGATGAGTTTTTAGCGCTCATTTCGTAACATTTTTCCAGTGAAATCTTTTTTATAGCTTATATTTGCTGTAGAAATCGAAAATATTCGTACTTTTGCGAGTCATTTAATTAGAGATTACTTAAATTTCACTCATGATACAGACTAAATTGAAAGGAATGGGGGTAGCGCTGATTACTCCTTTTAAAGAGGATGAAAGCGTTGATTACGATGCATTGATACGTTTGGTGGACTATCAACTTCAAAACAATACTGATTTTTTGTGCGTGCTGGGCACCACGGCAGAAACTCCGACACTGACGGAAGAAGAAAAAAAGAAAATCAAGAAAATGGTCATCGAACGCGTAAATGGTCGGATACCTATCCTGCTCGGTGTTGGTGGAAATAATACGCGTGCCATTGTGAATACGCTTCAAAACGACGATTTTACCGGAGTAGATGCCATTCTGTCTGTTGTTCCCTATTATAATAAACCTTCTCAGGAAGGTATTTATCAACATTATAAAGCAATTGCAGAAGCTACAGAGCTTCCAATTGTACTCTATAATGTTCCCGGTCGTACCGGTGTAAATATGAAAGCAGAAACCACGCTGCGCATTGCCCGTGACTTCAAAAATGTTATTGCTATCAAGGAAGCTTCCGGTGACATCACTCAAATGGATGATATCATCAAGAATAAACCGGCCAATTTTGACGTTATTTCGGGAGATGATGGTATTACCTTCCCTTTGATTACCTTGGGAGCTGTTGGTATCATATCGGTCATCGGAAATGCATTTCCACGTGAATTTAGCCGCATGGTAAGACTGGCATTGCGAGGAGATTATGCAAATGCATTGACTATCCACCATAAATTTGCCGAGTTATTCAAGCTTCTTTTTGTGGATGGCAATCCGGCAGGCGTAAAAGCAATGTTGAACGTTATGGGAATGATTGAGAATAAACTTCGCCTCCCGCTTGTGCCTACCAGGATTACTACTTTTGAAGCCATGCGGAAGATTTTGGATGAGTTAAATATTAAGTGCTAAGAAAAAGAATAGATATTTCTTTGTAAATCGTCCCCTGAGATGAATTTTTTCATCTCAGGGGACGATTTCTTTCGTCTCACAAGCTGATTTTTACTGTCTCATGAGACGGATTTATTCATCTCAGGAAAGAAATTAATACTTATATCTGCACAAGCACACAGTTATATCTGTATCAACTCACACACATATTTGCATGAGTCTACACAGATATAACTGTACCCTACGGTGTATAACAAAAAAACCTCTGCAAATTACTTTGCAGAGGTTTTTCGTGATCGCGACAGGATTCAAACCTGTAACCGGCTGATCCGTAGTCAGCTACTCTATTCAGTTGAGCTACGCGGCCTTTTTGTTTAACGGGTGCAAAGATACGGACTTTTTCCGAAACTGCAAGTATTCTACAAACTTTTTTTGAAGAAAATTATTCGATGAAACGGTAATTAAACAGTTGCCAGCCGATACTCAGCCCCACATTCCACTCCCTTCTCGGTGAGCTATAATGATTTACATAAGCAGAGATCGCTCCAAAAGGTAATTGGCAAATAACAGAAACTTCTCCCATATATTCTACCTTTGAGAAAGCTTTTCCATAAAACGCTTTGTTTTGCGTATTCTTCTCGATAGGAAAAATAGGCATAAATCCATAAAATTCTCCTCTCAGATGGAACATATCATTGAAAATAAACATAGGCTTGATACCGGCAGCCAGAAACTGATTGGCGCGGAAAGCCTCATTATACATCAGCTTACTATGCGGAGTCGGCGAAAACTCTGCAGCCTGCATCATTGTCGCTGTAAAATTCTCCGAGAAATTCCTCGATGAATACAGAGCTTCCGCCATCCACCCCAAAACAAATTTAGGCGCCATACTATGATATGCTTCTTTCATATAAGAAATCTGTAACCATGATTGCCGTTCCTGTGTAACAGGCTGTTCTGCCGGATTTCCAGGCTTATATCTTTCTTTTCCCGTAAAAATCTGAGCTATCAATTTCTCGTTATACCCTTTTGTAGCGTATTGACGGGAATTCAGTGTACTTCCATAAAAGCTAATAGAACCGCCTATAAGCCTGTATAAACTCCTGTCCGAACGGTCTTCTTCAAAGTTTATCACACTAGATTGAAAATAGTTATCTTGCAATTTTCCAATACCAAAGCCAAATTCAGCCCGTTTATTCGCTAAGAATGGTAAAGCGATAATCAACTTCAGAAATCGTTCATCCTTTGAATTAAAGGAAGGTTTATCGTTTTTAGAGAACAATTTCTCCTTCTTATAATAATCAAAAGTACTGATAGACGCAATAAGTCGATATGAAGTAGGAATATGAGTAGGCAAATCTATACGCGCCATCAGTTGGGCATTATTATAAACTTTACCCAACTGGCCATCAAACGTAAACTCTTTGGCATAATAATTTAAGTTCTGATAGCCCAGGCCCAGATATATCTGATTGGAACTCGTCGTAGACACACTACCCCCCAAGCGGACAGAGAAATTATCCTCCATCTTTACTTTCAGATGCAAATCGTACATATCGGTTTCCTCATTGAATACCGCCTTCGGAATGATTTCCGATATCATGTTATCCGCAAGTAAACGGAAATATCCACGCTTCAGATCTTCGTAGGTGAATGGTTCATCTTCTTCATCATGAAATTCCTTCTGAATATAAGCTTGTTGCTGGGGGTTAGCTCCATCAATATAAATTTTCTGGAAATAGAGCTGCGGCAGATTACTGCGATAAACCAGACGGCGTAAACGCACATTATCTGCATTCACCCTACGATGAATACGCCCCTTTATAGAATCCATCAGACTAAGAGTGCGATTGTAACCTATATCATGGAGTTCCTGAAGACGGTCGAAATCAAGTAAGTTCACATCATCATACTTGAATGTCATGAGGATACCGACAGAATCCGGAATAGAATAGTCCGTCTTCTGCATCACCATGTTCTCAATCTGACTCATAAGGTCATTTTCTTTAGGCTTGGATGGATTGGCGGCCACCACACTACCAATAATAATATCCGGATGGAAATCATCCCGCATTACATCCGTTGGAAAGTTATTGTAAATACCACCATCATAGGCCAGCACGCTATCTATCTCAATAGGCTTAAAAACAAACGGGAAACTCATAGAAGCACGGACAGCATCTCCCAGATCACCTTTCCCTAACACTATTTGCCGTTTATTGTATACATCGGAAGCGATACAACGAAAAGGAACAAACAGTCTGTCAAAATCACCGTCACAAGCAGCTGTAGCACGGGCAAACAGCTCCACAAACACCAGATTCATCTGAATGGGGTTAACCATACTGGTCGGCAATTGCGGTTTGACATTCAAGGAGTCCTTAAAATCAAAGCGGATATTAAAAAACTCCGGTGTGGGAATACTTTTCTTGAAATAATAGGCATATTTAGGTTCTACTTTTCCCGAATACCAGCGTTTAAAGTCTTCTGAACGCAGCAAAGCCTCCATATCATCGGGAGAGTATCCCATGGCATACAACGAGCCGATAATGGCTCCCATGGATGTACCGGTAATATAATCGATAGGGATATTGTTTTCTTCCAAAGCCCGAATGATGCCGATATGCGTCATACCTTTCGCACCACCACCACTCAATACAAGTCCAACTTTTTGGGCATGCAACATGGGCAGCAACAAGAAACAAAACGATAAAAGCAAAAGAATTCTTTTCATACTTCAAAGCTCCGAGCTGAAAATATATTATTATCAAAGCTCAAATATATGCAATTGTTTCGAAATTGGACGTATCCAACGCTAAAAAACAAGCGTTCCCACACAAAATATACGAAAAAAGGAGCATTACAACTCTTATAAAAGTTGCAATGCTCCCGGCATATAGATTGTGAATAAAGGGCGTATTTAGATTAACTCGATGCTTCTCTTCACAAAGTTATTCAAAGCTTCACCTTTCAGCATGCCATTTTGTAACAATGCCAAGTCAATCAATTGGCGGACAACTTTATTTTTAGCTGCATATCCGGCAAATACTTCGTCTTTCTTTGTTTTCAATTCTTCCCACTTCTGATCCAATCCGTTCACTTCGTCCTTTTCAGCAGTAGAAATTTCTTCGTCTTTCTTACCTTTTTGTTTATCTTTCAGCTCATTACGACGTTTGTCTACGTCATTCATTTCTTGCTGAATAGGAGCTACAACAGAATCGCATTCTTTTTCTTCGTCTGCAAGAACCTCTTTCACCAGTTTATGATCTGAATTCAGCACAAGGTTGAACATATCAGGCATTTCTCCATAGAAACTCATACCTGCCTGAATATTAGCCATTTCTTTCATACGGCGCATATATTCACTTTGGGTAATCATCACAGGAGAAGAGTTTTCACCCAAAGCCTGCGCAGTGATATTAAACTCAACCTTTTCCAGCTTAGGCAACTGGCTCTTGAACACAGCAGAAAGAGCTTCTTGTTTGCCTGCTTCCAGAGTTTCACCTTTCTTATCTTCTTTGATAATCAGATTATCGATAACATCACTATCTACGCGGGTAAAGCGAGATTTCTCAAACTTCTGCTCCAACATGCTTACTACAGCAATGTCCAGTTGACCATCCATCAGCAACACATTGTATCCCTTATTCTTAGCAGCCTCGATGTAGCTGAATTGCTCATCTTTATGATTAGCATACAGATAGATCAAATTGCCATCTTTATCAGTCTGATTATCTTTGATCAGCTTCTGATACTCTTCAAATGTATAGCATTTACCATCCGTATCGGTGAAAAGGGCAAAATCTTTTGCTCTGTCATAGAAGTCTTCCTGAGTAAGCATTCCGTAATTGATGAAAATCTTCAGGTCATTCCACTTTTCCTCGAACTGTTTGCGATCATTTTTAAAGATAGATTGCAGACGATCAGATACTTTCTTCGTGATATATGTCGAAATCTTCTTCACGTTAGAGTCGCTCTGTAGATAAGAACGGGATACATTCAACGGAATATCCGGAGAATCGAGCACACCATGCAACAGTGTCAGAAAGTCAGGTACGATACCTTCTACTGAATCCGTAACGTATACCTGGTTGCTATAAAGCTGTATCTTATTCTTATTCAGTTCGATATTGCTCTTTACTTTCGGGAAGTAGAGGATACCTGTCAGATGGAACGGATAATCTACATTCAGATGTATCCAGAACAAAGGTTCATCAGACATCGGATACAGGTCACGATAGAACTTCTTATAATCTTCATCCTTCAGTTCGCTGGGTTTCAATGTCCACAACGGATTACTGTCATTGATGATGTTATCTTCGTCTGTTTCAACCTGTTTTCCATCTTTCCAGTCTTTCTTCTTACCAAAAGCAATAGGTATGGGAAGAAAACTACAATATTTCTTCAACAGAGAAGAAATGCGGGCCTCTTCCAGGAATTCTTTACTTTCATCGTCAATGTAAAGTACTATATCTGTACCACGGTCAGCTTTATCAATGTTCTCAATGGTGAATTCCGGACTACCATCGCAACTCCATTTCACTGCTTGAGCACCTTCTTTATGGGATTTCGTGATAATTTCCACTTTCTTAGCCACCATGAAAGCTGAATAAAAGCCTAAACCGAAGTGACCGATAATTGCATTAGCATCATTCTTATACTTCTCCAGGAAATCGTTGGCACCTGAAAAGGCAATCTGGTTGATATATTTGTCGATTTCTTCGGCAGTCAAACCAATACCACGGTCTGAAACAGTAATTGTATCTTTTCCTAAAGACACATGTACGGTCAAATCGCCAACCTCACCTTTAAACTCGCCAATAGAGGCTAAGGTTTTCAACTTCTGCGTAGCATCTACGGCATTAGAAACTAACTCGCGGAGAAAAATTTCATGATCGCTGTACAAGAACTTTTTGATAACGGGGAAAATGTTTTCGGTAGTTACCCCAATATTTCCTTTTTGCATACTACTTATGATTTATATTTTTAAGTTTATATATTTAATCGTTTGGCAAGTATAATGCAAAAAAAATGCCAGCCCATAAGGACTGACATTTTGACTGTTTATCATCTTCTAAGAAGACTTCATTTTTATGCTTTCTTGATGTCCAGTTCTCCTTTTTCTTCGTTCAAAGAGACAGAAATCGTATCACTCGTCTGCAATTCGGAAGAAATAATCAATTCCGAAAGTCCATCTTCCAAATAAGTCTGGATGGCACGCTTCAACGGGCGGGCACCAAACTGCACATCGTATCCTTTAGATGCCATGAATGTCTTGGCTTTAGCATCAATAACAAGCTTATATCCAAGAGATTCTACGCGCTCATACAAGCCTTTCAACTCGATATCGATAATCTTTTCGATAGCATCCAGCGAAAGCTGGTCGAAAGTAATAATCTCGTCGACACGGTTCAGAAACTCAGGGGCAAATGACTTATTCAAAGCCTTTTGTATCACGCCACGTGAATATTCTTTATCATCCGTACGATTCTGGGCGGCAAAACCTACACCACGACCGAAGTCTTTCAATTGACGTGTACCAATGTTTGAAGTCATGATAACCACTGTATTCTTGAAGTCTACAGTTCTGCCATAACTGTCAGTCAGACGACCTTCATCCATCAGTTGTAACAAGATGTTGAATACATCCGGGTGAGCTTTCTCAATCTCGTCCAACAATACGATAGAGTAAGGTTTACGGCGCACTTTCTCTGTCAACTGTCCGCCTTCTTCGTATCCTACGTATCCCGGAGGTGCACCAACAAGACGAGAAACGGTAAACTTCTCCATATATTCACTCATATCCACACGTATCAGCGCATCGGCAGAGCCAAACATATATTTCGCCAACTGTTTCGCCAAGTGAGTTTTACCCACACCCGTAGGCCCCAGGAACAAGAATGTTCCGATAGGACGGTTAGGATCTTTCAATCCTACACGACTACGCAGAATTGCTTTCGTCACCTTTTCAATAGCCGGGTCCTGAGCTATAACTTTAGCTTGCAACTCTTCTTTCATACCCGCCAACTTGATACCTTCAGCCTGCGCCATACGCTGTACAGGCACACCGGACATCATAGAAACCACATTCGCAATTTCCTCCTCACCAACTATCTGGCGATCATCTTTTAAGCGAGCTTCCCATTCAGCCTTCATCTCTTCCAGACGAGCAGAAAACTCTTTCTCATGATCACGGAAACTGGCAGCAAGTTCGAAATTCTGCGATTTCACCGCATCCGCCTTTTGTTGACGGGCTTCTTCAATCAGTTTCTCCTGTTCTTCAATCTCTTTCGGAACAGTAATGTTTGTCAGATGGACGCGCGAACCGGCTTCGTCCAGAGCATCAATAGCCTTATCCGGGAAATTACGGTCAGTAATGTAGCGGTCTGTCAACTTGACACATGCTTCCAGCGCTTCATCCGTATAAGTCACATTATGATGGTCTTCGTACTTCTCTTTAATATTCTTCAATATCTGGAGCGTTTCCTCAGCAGTGGTCGGTTCAACAATCACTTTCTGGAAACGGCGTTCCAAAGCACCGTCTTTTTCTATATTCTTCCGGTATTCATCAAGGGTAGTGGCACCTATACATTGTATTTCACCACGTGCCAATGCAGGTTTCAACATATTGGCAGCATCCATAGAACCGGCAGCTGCTCCGGCACCCACAATCGTGTGAATCTCGTCAATAAACAGAATTACATTCGGATTCTTCTGCAACTCATTAATGATAGAACGAATACGTTCCTCAAACTGTCCGCGATACTTGGTTCCGGCTACTACAGAAGCCATATCAAGCATTACCACACGTTTATCAAACAGAATACGGGATACTTTCTTCTGAACAATACGTAATGCTAATCCCTCTACAATAGCTGATTTACCTACACCAGGTTCACCTATCAATACCGGGTTATTCTTCTTACGACGGCTCAATATCTGAGCCAACCGCTCGATTTCACGTTCACGACCTACCACAGGATCCAGTCTACCTTCTTCCGCAGCCCGGGTCATATCCATACCAAAGTTATCCAATACCGGAGTATCATTGGATGGTTTCTTAGACGCAGTTTGCGTAGAAGACTGTGAACTACCACTTTGAGAAGAGCGTGAAGACATATTCATTTCATCTTCTTCCTCGTCATCATCCTCCGTAAATCCCATACCTGCGTTAGGGCTGGCTTTCATAGAAAGCTGTTCGAACACTGACTTATAGTCTATATTATTTTCTTCCAATACCGTAGCGGCCAAATTATTACCGTCTTTCAAGATAGCCAGCAATACATGTTCAGTATCAGCAGTGGCACTCTTCAGCAGACGAGCCTCGAGTATACACATTTTCAATATCTTAGCTGCCATCGGAGACAATGGAATGTCTGCATCGGGCAACAAGTTATCATCTTCAATCTCTTTTAAAAAACCTTCCAGCCGTTTCTTAACCCTGTTTAGGTCTATATCCAGTTTCTGCAATATTTCTATAGCTTTCCCTCCGCCGTCTCGCAACATGCCGAGTAGAAGATGCTCCGGACCGATATATCTATTTTTCAGCCGGTTAGCTTCCTCCTTGCTGTAAGTGATAATGTCAGAAACTCTTTGTGAAAACTGATTATTCATACTTAATATTCTCCTTCCTTATTCTAAGGTGTTACTTAATACAAAGATACGCATTTATAATTTCCAGTACGTATTTCATCGTTTTATTTATTATTTATATACAAAACCCGTGCCACAGTTTAATATCCGTTCACCAGTATCATACTAAAGTGCTTTCATTCTTGGGAAAAAGCTCCTTTTTAATACCTTATTTATATATTATAAGAACAAAGTAGGTGAGAGAATAGTTCTGAAATAAAGTTTATGGGCGAAAACTTTTGTATATCGTAAAAAAGCAGTACTTTAGCGTGGTTTTTCATGAACCCGAAAATGTATAATTAATAATCTTTTTAAATGCTTGAACAAGACAGAATTATAAAGATTAACATCGAGGAGGAAATGAAGTCATCGTACATTGACTACTCCATGTCGGTCATTGTTTCACGTGCCCTTCCGGATGTTAGAGATGGATTTAAGCCCGTTCACCGTAGAATTCTATACGGAATGATGGAACTGGGTAATACTTCAGATAAACCTTATAAAAAATCAGCCAGAATCGTGGGTGAGGTACTGGGTAAGTATCACCCTCATGGAGATTCTTCTGTTTATTTTGCAATGGTGCGTATGGCTCAGGAATGGGCAATGCGTTATCCCTTGGTAGATGGACAAGGTAACTTTGGTTCTGTGGATGGTGATAGCCCTGCTGCTATGCGTTATACAGAAGCACGTCTTAATAAGTTGGGTGAAGCAATGATGGATGACCTGTACAAGGAAACCGTTGATTTTGAGCCTAACTTTGATAATACGTTGACAGAGCCGAAGGTGATGCCGACCCGTATTCCTAATCTTTTGGTTAATGGTGCTTCCGGTATTGCGGTAGGTATGGCAACTAATATGCCTCCTCATAATCTTTCGGAAGTAATTGATGCTTGTGAAGCATATATTGATAATCAGGAAATCACAGTAGAGGAACTGATGACTTATGTCAAAGCTCCGGATTTCCCTACAGGTGGTTATATATATGGTATCAGCGGAGTACGTGAAGGATATCTGACAGGTCGTGGACGTGTAGTAATGCGTGCAAAAGCGGAAATTGAAACCGGACAGACACATGATAAAATCGTAGTGACTGAGATCCCTTATAATGTTAATAAGGCTGAACTGATCAAATATATTGCTGATCTTGTTAATGATAAGAGAATAGAAGGTATCTCGAATGCAAACGACGAGTCTGACCGTGACGGTATGCGTATCGTTATTGATGTAAAACGTGATGCTAATGCAAGCGTAGTGCTGAATAAGTTGTATAAGATGACAGCCTTGCAGACTTCCTTCGGTGTGAATAATGTTGCATTGGTTCACGGACGTCCTAAGACATTGAATCTGAGAGATATGATTAAATACTTCGTAGAGCACAGGCACGAAGTAGTTATCCGCCGTACTCAGTTTGATCTGCGTAAAGCAAAGGAACGTGCACATATCCTTGAAGGTTTAATCATTGCTTCTGATAATATTGATGAAGTTATTCGTATTATTCGTGCAGCTAAGACTCCAAATGATGCTATTGCAGGTTTGATAGAACGTTTTAATCTGACAGAAATACAGTCACGTGCAATTGTAGAGATGCGTTTGCGTCAGTTGACTGGTCTGATGCAGGATCAGCTTCATGCTGAATACGAAGAAATCATGAAACAGATTGCTTATTTGGAAAGTATTTTGGCTGATGATGAAGTATGCCGCAAGGTAATGAAAGATGAATTGTTAGAGGTTAAAGCCAAGTATGGTGATGAACGTCGTTCTGAGATAGTTTATTCTTCAGAAGAATTTAACCCGGAAGACTTCTATGCTGATGATCAGATGATTATTACAATTTCTCATATGGGTTATATCAAACGTACCCCATTAACCGAATTCCGTGCACAAAATCGTGGTGGAGTAGGTTCAAAGGGGACAGAAACTCGTGATGAAGACTTTGTTGAGCACATTTATCCGGCTACAATGCATAACACTATGATGTTCTTTACACAAAAAGGTAAGTGTTACTGGCTGAAAGTATACGAGATACCTGAAGGTACAAAGAATTCCAAAGGACGCGCTATTCAGAATTTGTTAAATATTGATTCGGATGATGCTGTAAACGCTTATCTTCGTGTCAAGAACTTAAACGATCAAGAGTTTATCAATAGTCATTATGTAGTATTCTGTACAAAGAATGGTGTTATTAAGAAAACTCTTCTTGAACAGTATTCACGTCCTCGTCAAAATGGTGTTAACGCCATCACAATCCGCGAAGACGACCGTGTTATTGAAGTCCGTATGACAAATGGAGATAATGAAATCATCATAGCTAACCGTAACGGACGTGCTATCCGTTTCCACGAGAGTGCTGTTCGTGTCATGGGACGTACTGCCACTGGTGTGCGCGGCATGACATTAGATGAAGACGGACAAGACGAAGTAGTAGGTATGATTTGCATTAAAGATCCGGATACGGAGACTATTATGGTCGTATCTGAACAGGGATATGGAAAACGTTCTGATATTGAAGATTATCGTAAAACCAATCGTGGCGGTAAAGGTGTCAAAACGATGAATATCACTGATAAGACAGGTAAATTGGTAACAATCAAGTCTGTAACCGATGAAAATGATTTGATGATTATCAATAAATCTGGTATTACTATTCGTCTTAAAGTGGCAGATGTACGTATTATGGGACGTGCTACACAAGGTGTACGACTTATCAACCTTGAAAAACGTAATGATGAAATCGGCTCTGTATGTAAGGTTACTTCTGAAAATGAAGATGAAATTTTAGAAGAAGGGAATGAAATCATTCCGGAAAATTCTCAGAATACAAAAGATTCTCAGGATGAGATAAATAATGTAAATGAAGAATAGACATAATATTAATTTAAATTTTCTACAATCATGAAAAGAGTACTATTTTCAATGGTTTTACTACTTGTTGCAAGCTTGGCTTTCGCTCAAGAAAAGAATGTGAAAGAAGCAAAGAGCATTGCCAATGGAGTAAACCCGGACTTTGCCAAAGCAGAGGAATTAATTAATCAAGCTTTGACTAACCCTGAAACAAAAGACAATGCTGAAACTTGGGATGTAGCAGGTTTTATTCAGAAAAGAAGAAGCGAGAAAGAAATGGAGAATGCTTACCTAAGAAAGCCTTATGACACCCTTCAGGTATATAATAGTGCATTGGATATGTGTAAATTCTATTTCAAATGTGATGAACTTGCACAAATTCCTAACGAAAAGGGTAAAATCAAAAATAAATATAGAAAATCAAATTCTGCTGCAATTTTAGCTGAACGTGGTAATTTGATTAATGGTGGTATCCAGTTCTTCAATCAAGATAAGAACAAAGAAGCACTTGAATTTTTCGCAACTTATGTTGATATTGCAGTCAACCCTATGTTTGAGAAAGAAAATCTATTGAAAACTGATACGGTATTACCTCAGATTGCTTACTATGCAAGCTTAGCAGCTGCAAAAATGGAAGATTATCCAAGTGTATTGAAATATGCTCCATATGCACAAGATGATAAAGAAGTAGGAAAATACGCTATGGAATTTATATCTACAGCATTAAAAGCTGAAGGTGATACAGTTAAATGGGTAGCTTCTCTAAAAGAGGGTATTCAAAAGTATCCTGAACATCCGTTCTTTTTCGGTCATTTGATTGATTATTACAGTAATAACAACAAATATGACGAAGCAATGCAGTTTGCTGATGATATGTTAGCTAAAGATCCTAATAATACATTCTATCTATATGTAAAAGGGTATCTTTATCATAATATGAAAGACTATGATAAGGCTATTGAATTCTACACGAAAACTATTGAAGTAGATCCAAATTATGCCGAAGCATACTCTAACTTAGGCTTAATCTATTGTTTGCAAGCACAGGATTTCTCTGAAAAAGCTACTACCGATGTGAATGATCCTAAATACAAAGCAGATCAAGATGCATTGAAAGTCTTCTATGAAAAAGCAAGACCTAACTATGAAAAGGCTAGAGAATTAAAACCCGATCAAAAAGATTTGTGGTTAAATGGTCTTTACAGAGTGTATTATAACCTGCAAATGGGGCCGGAGTTTGATGAAATTGAGAAGATGATGCAATAAATATTCTTCTTATTAAATAGAAGAGCGTCTGATTAAATATGTGGCCAGACGCTCTTTTATTTTTCTCCTTAGCTTATTTATCCATAGAAAAACAGCAAGAGGGAATATTGGTATTTAATAATGTTCTTTTTATATTAAACATAATACTGATATTGGATAAATAATACAATGTTTTATTTATCAGCTTGGTCTTCCATAAATAACCAACAATGGCGTATCTGAATGGAAAATCATTTTCCTGGCAATACCTGGATTAAACAGACGAGAAAATATATTCCTTTTGTAAGAAGTTAATGATATTATATCAATATGATTATTTTTAATATATTTATCCAAACTATTAAGAAAATCATCATTCTGCACAACATCATAACAAATATCCAATGACGGATATTGCTTTTGAAAATATTCTTTGATACCACCTAATTTTATTTCACTCCAGGTGTCTTTTATATCTGCAAGATGAATTAAGGATACTGAGAATTTGAAAGGTTTCAAGCTATTGATTAAAGAATCAAAAGCAATTAGATCCCGTTGGTCAAAATTAGTGATAAATGCAATTCGCTTAGCCTCAGAAAATTGCTTAAATGGAGTATTTTCAGGAATAGCTAAAACAGGCACACGACTACGTTCAATAACCTCAGCGGTTACACTACCTATTAAATCAATATCTTTCTGGTTCTTGCCTCGAGTACCCATCACAATGATACGAGGACTATATTCCTTAGAATACCGTAAAACTTCCTCTTCAGGAATACCTTCACGTAAAACACATGTATATTTTACGTTAGGAAGCTCTCCAGCTACAACTTTTTCTTTTATCTTATCAGACAAAGCATTTAAATCTGCATGTACTTTTTGTAAGATGTTTTTTACATTTTCTTCATCACTAAGCTGATAATTAAAAACATCACCGTACGGCAAAGAAGTGGCATATATCGGCGTAAAATAAACATGCAATAGTATAACTTCTGCTCCAATATTATGAGCAAAATTGAAACCAAACTCACATGCTTTTAAAGAGTAATTAGAAAAATCAACAGGAATCAGAACCTTATTACCTGCTTTTTCAATCTTAGGATACTTCTCTCCTACTACCTCTTCAGACAACCATGCCGAACTTTCAGTAATTTTTAGGGCATGAGGCAAATCACTTTCTCTAATGCGTACGCGCACACCAGAAGATACAACAGGCTGTATCTGATTCACATTGTGAATATAAGTCTCAATACCCTCATTCTCAAGTACATTTTTGAGAATTTGGGCTTTTGCATACGTCAATATTGCTAATGTTACTAATTTATCTTTCATAAGCTACCTATTTTGAATTTGAAACAAATAAGAAATCCCAATTGTTTTATCAGCAATTGGGATTTTTTTACTTTCTTTTATTAGGCCCGAACGGCTTCTGCAGTTTCACTAGCAACCTCATCTAATATCTTTAAAGCCCGATCCAGAACAGTAGTATCATCTATCATAACCAAACCTCCATCTGGTCCAGGCTCTAGATGAATCCCTACACTTTTACCTTCCTTAAAGTTATGACCACCGAAGAAATTCCTTACTGTATCAACATTAAGTCCAAGTTCATCGGCTATTCTATGCATGCTACCACTAGGTAATGCGTCTTTAATTTTACGAAGCTCATTAAATGTTATTGTTCTCATATTCATAAATTTAATGGTTAGTACTCTATATTTTTATTATCACGCTATAAACTTAAGGAAAAAAAAAGATAAAACAAACTATTTCATTGACTTTTTTCGAAAAGAATAATGACCAATCAGAAGGCCATCATTTTTTTATATAATAAAAAGGCTCATATAAGTAAAGATTTAAAGAACCTCACTTATACGAGCCTTGATAATTTTTAGTTAATACCGCTTATATCACTTCTATTGTAGCTGAAGGTACCCATCCCACTTTACCATCTTCCAAACGAATTTCTTTCCATTCACGCATTGAATTATCTTTAATCTCAACTTTATGACCTTCATGCAAGATAAATAAACTCGTACCACTCTCGCTTGGTGTACTACGTACCGTTACACTTGGTGATAATACAATGGCTGAATTACGATTTGTCAACTCACTCTTCTGCTGAGATGCAAAGACATTACTCAATACTACAAAAATCAGGAAAACTATCCCGGCAATAAATCCTGTTTTCTTCCATATGATCTGTTTGGAAAAGAAGAAAAGATAAGAGGATATAAGTAATAGAATAAAGAACACAACCCCACATTTAGCCCATGCATCTACACTCAAGCTATTTATTAATGATTTAGCCCATGAAACAAAGAATATTTCAGGTACTGGAACTACTTTATCAATTGTTTTTGACTGAGCTATCTCTAAATTAGCTCGAATATCGGCATTACCGGGTTGTAATAATAAAGCACGCTCATAATTCAAAATAGCTTTAGCTATATCATCCGCTTTATAATAACTATTTCCTAAATTATAATAAACCTCGGCTGCTTCCCCCTGCTTCAATAAATTTTCATAAATTTGAATGGCAGAGGCATAATCATTTCTCATATATGCGCTGTCGCCTTCAGCTTTCGTAACATTACCCTGCTGTTTTGCGGCAGAAAATTCTGCTTGTGGAACTGCAGCCATAGAATCAACCTGCAATGTATCAGTAGAATCCTGCGCAAAACTATTTGTTGACATTACCAAGCTAAGGGTAAAAAATAGTATTTTCTTCATCATCATACCCTCCCAATTAATGTTTTATTGAATTTTCCATCTTGCTGATTACTTCCAAAGAAGCAGAATATACCTTATCCATGGCTTGATTGTCATCTCCAGGAGCAAAACGGGCAAATTCACAATTATTCAATGTATCAAGGAACTCCTTGATCAATACATCGTTCACACCATAATTACGAAGTTTTTCTTCAATATTATCTTTGGATAATCGAGAAATCGGAATATTCAACTTATCACTGATATATCCCCACAACGCTTTTAGAACTTCGTCATAGAATGCATCTTTCTTATTATCAGCCAATAATTTACCAGCCTGTTTCATTCGTCTTACAGCAACTTTATTGGCTTTCTTAGTCCGCATTCTCGCAACATTAGCATTGGCAGCTATCTGTTTACGATAAACCATGAAAAAGGCAATGAATGCAATACCTGGAATCAAATAAAGCAACCAATACGTCAATGAACCAAAGAAGAAATCACCTCTCTGAACAAGAGCCACCTCATTTTGCTTAATGTAGCGAATGTCCTCATTCAGAATCTTAAGGTCTTCCTTACTTGTAAAATTAGCAATGGTTTGTGCGGCATTTCCTGCTCCTTTTTCTACATGCAATTCATATTCTTCTGTACTCAAAGTCTTGTATGAACGAGTATTAATATCGAAATAGCTAAATTTCACAGCAGGAATCTTATAAGTTCCGGCATTACGCGGAATTGCAAGATATTCAATAACCTTACTTCCTGAAAGTCCCGTATTAGTCAGACGGAACTTATTATCTACTTTCGGGTCATATACTTCAAAATCTTCAGGAAATTTTATCTCAGGATTAGACACAAGCTTCAGATTACCGGTACCGGAAATTACAAGCTTTACCGTAACAGCATCATTTGTCTTTACATTTGTGCTATTGATAGAAGAAGTTATGTTGAAGTCTCCCACTCCACCTGAAAAATCAGCCGGCTTGCCAGCAGGCAAAGATTTTACATCAATAGTCAGTTGAGGAGTCAACAAAGTCTTTTTGACTTCTACATAATTATTTCCTCCATTGAAGAATGCCTCAAATGGGTCAGCCACTTGTGTAGCTTTAGCAATAACCGCATCAAAACGGGCTGCGTCAATCGTTAGTTTTCCGGATTGTTGCGGAAACAGTACAAATTGCCGATAAACGGTAGTCTGATAATTTCTACCTTTATAATGTTCCAATCCCCATCTTCTGTCATTAGGCAGTTCTACCTCTTGCGAATGGAATCCTTTAAAATCGGGTAACTTCACATTATCAAACATACGCAAATCTACCAATGTATATATCTTATATGTAAGCAAGAAAGCTTCCTGTTCATATACAGTAGTTTTATTTGGAGTAACAGTAATAAACAGATCACTATTCGATACTGCCGTTCCTGACGAAGCACGACTTGTTGTGCTACCTTGCTTACCGCCACCATTTTCGGAAGATGCATTATTTGCCTGATCAGCCGGCAACACTTTGATTTGTAGTGAATTTGAAACCATTTGATTACCGTCAGCCGTAATGGTAGCACCCGGAATAGTAAAATTTCCTTCCGTATTAGCCATCAGAATGTAAGTAAATGTAATGCTACTGGTAGAAGTGGTCTGACCATTAATCATCTGTACACTACTCTGCTGTGAGCGACTTGGTCCCATCAAGACATCAAATCCCTTGATAGACGGTGCCCTAAAATCTCTCACTTTTTGTGTGGTCACCGTATATGACAGCCTAAACTGATCGCCCACTGCTACTGCATCGGGAGCAGATGCCGTAAATGACACCTTGTCATCAGCAAAAGCATGCATGCTGGCTATTATCAGCATTATCCATAAGAAAACGATTTTTCTCATATATTATTCCTATTATATTTAATTACCAATCTTTCTCCAGACGCCCGCCTTGAAGAACCTGTTGTTTCTTCACCTTATCTTGTATGTCCTTCTCATCCTGCATTACAGAGTTCAGCAACTGTTCAGCATTTTCTTTTGACATTTCATTGTCTTTTTTCTCCGGTTGGGATTTCTGTTGCTGGTCTTGATTCTGTTTTTGGTCTTGTTTATTCTGATCCTTCTTATCTTGCTCTTTCTGCTGGTCTTGCTTGTTTTGATCCTGATTCTGGTTCTGTTGATCCTGTTGTTGATCTTTCAGCATTTTTTGAGCCAATGCAAGATTATACCGGGTTTCATCATCTTTCGGATTATTACGCAATGACTGTTTATAAGCTTCTACAGCCTTTGCATAATCTTTTTGTGAATGGAAAATTACTCCCATATTATGATAAATTTGAGCCAAGTTTGATTTGCCTTTCTCCACTTTCGTAGCTCCGACATACTGTTCCATGGCTTCCTGCAATTTATTCTGCTGTGTCAAAGTATTTCCCAAGTTAAACATAGATACGGTAGATTGGGGATTGGCTTCCAATGCCTTCCGATAATTTACTTCCGCATCTACATATACACTATCCTTGAAAAAACGGTTTCCTTTACGAATAAAATCACGTTCTGCTTTTTGTGCAGACACTGAAACTGCCATAAACAGCAGCAAAACCATTCCAATATAATTTTTCTGTAACATACGCATCATTTCTTATTTGAAAACAAATGAATGTTGCGGAACAGAGGATTTTTTCGTTCCAATACCAGCATTTCTACCAACAATAGCAGCAAGATAATCCATGCCACTGCTTGGAATTGCTCATTGAATTCCGTATAAACCTGTGTTTCCACATCTGCTTTTGCCATCTTATTGATTTCTTGGCTAATTGCCTTTTGTGCACTATTGGTATTATCCACACGCACATAAATACCATTTCCGGCTTTAGCTATTTCCTGGCACATTTCTTCATTCAAGCGAGTGACGATTACATTACCGTCGCGGTCACGACGATAATCATTGGTTCCTTCCATAGGAATAGGCGCCCCGTCAGGCATACCTACTCCCAAAACATTCACTTGAATGCCCTTCTCTGTAGCCGCTTTAGCCGCTTCCACTGCACCACCTTCATGATTCTCACCATCAGTAATAACAATGATTGCACGCCCTACACCTTCCTGTGGTGTAAAGCTACGGGTCGCCAAATTAATTGCAGCCCCAATAGCAGTGCCCTGCTTGGATATCAATGAAGGATCGATAGACTCCAAAAACATTTTGGCAGAAATATAATCACTTGTTATTGGAAGTTGCGTAAATGCATCACCCGCAAAAACAATCATACCTACTTTATCATTTTGCATCTTATCTACCAACTGCGCAACCAATCGCTTGGCTTTCTCCAAACGGCTGGGTTGTACGTCCTGTGCCAGCATTGAATTGGATATATCCAATGCAATCATTACTTCCACTCCTTGACGCTTCACCGTTTCAAGTTTGGAACCAAATTGCGGACGTGCCAATAATACTGCAAACAGTCCAATGGCAACGAATACCAGCCAAAATTTCACATCCGGACGATATTTTGACACATCCGGCATCAATTGCGCCATCAATTCCGGATCACCGAACTTACAGATAGATTTCCGCCTCCGGTAATTGGAATACAAGTAGAAAGCAGCCAAAAACGGCAATACCAACAACAAGTACAAATAGGCAGGTTCTTCAAATCGAAACATCTTCTTATTTACTATTTTACAATTTACTATTTATATTCTGCCCTATACGGCCCACGCTACACAAAACAAGTCCCTTTTACGGGATTTTCTTCAATATCGAGTTACGTAACAGAACTTCCAACAATACACACAAAAATGCCGCTAACGCAAACCAACGGTATTCTTCCTGACGTTTGCTGTACTCCTTCACGTTCAATTTAGTTTTCTCTAATTTGTCAATTTCCTCATATACCTCTTTCAATTTAGAATTACTGGTGGCACGAAAATAGTTGCCATCCGTTGTTCCGGCAATTTGAGTCAAGGTCTTTTCATCGATTTCCACCGGCATATTGACGTATTGTACAGTACCGCCTACCGGATAAGGATAAGGTGCCATGCCATTGGTTCCCACACCGATCGTATATATGCGGATACCGAAACTTTTAGCAATTTCGGCAGCAGTCAAAGGGGAAATGTCGCCCTTGTTATTGACACCATCGGTCAAAAGAATTATGACTTTGGATTTAGCCTTACTGTCTTTCAAACGGGTAACCGCATTAGCAATACCCATACCAATGGCTGTTCCATCCTCAATCAAACCGCATTTCATGTCTTTAAGCAAGTTCAATAATACAGCATGATCCACTGTAAGTGGACACTGCGTAAAGCTTTCTCCGGCAAACAAAGTTATACCTATATTATCATTCGGGCGTCCGTTGATGAATTCTGCTGCGACATCTTTAGCAGCTTCCAGACGATTAGGTTTCAAATCTTCTGCAAGCATACTCGTAGAAACGTCCATAGCAAGCATGATATCTATACCTTCAATCTCACTATTTTGCCAACTATCAGTAGTTTGCGGACGTGCCAGCACAAGTATTATCAATACTAAAGCAATTATCCTCAACGCAAACGGCACATGCAACAAATAGTTTTTATAACTCTTCGGAGTATGGGCATACACACGGGCATCCGATATTTGAAGCGTAGCCTCACTATTCTTTCGCCTCATAATATACCATACTATATAAGGTATAAGCAACAGCAGCAAAAATAAATATTCAATATTGGCAAAAACCATGATATTTATGATTTAACGATTTACAATTTACGATTGAAGTTACTCTCCTACCTCGCTACTAAGCAAAGTAATTGTATAACTCCAAACCTACATATATCAATGACCCGATTAGTGCTGCAACCAACAACACAATACCTGCGCCAAGCAGTATCTTGGTCCGTAAAGAACGTTTCTCTATAATAGTAATTTCAGCAGGCTGAGGTTTTACATTTTCATCCTCCTTCTCCTTTGTCTCGTTGATGAAATCAATGGCATTAATCAAATTGGCATCATTTTCATTCATCATCGGATTATGTTTGGCAAATTTTACCAAATCGGCTGTCTGGAACAATTCACGCAAATCAGAAATAGCCTCTTTGTCTTTCATTTCCAATAGTTTATCAATAATCTCGGAGGAAGTCATCTCCAAAGCATTAAAGCCAAAACGTTCTTTGATATATACACGAAGGGTATCTGTTAACTCTGTATAATATTCCTTCGGCTCTCCCTTTTGCCAGACCTTCTCATTTTTTATACGCTCAATTTCCTGCATAGCCAATTGATGCGGCGGCAATTTCGGCTCTACCTTCACCTTACGTATAATCGGCTTATTGTCACGAATACGTTTTACAAGATAAATAAGCAACAAAAGGAAAGGAACAAACAATAGCACACAAGCAATCGTAACGTACCAGTCCTCCCATGCAAAAGGTGCTTGCATCACTGTTTTAGGACCAAAGAACTGGTCAGGATGCAATGTATCCACCGGCATGGAATAAACCTTTAAAGCCAAGGCCTTGGAACGATACGGTTTATTGTCAACCGTTACTTCCATGGGCGGCAAATAGTAAAGAGCCGAATCAAAAGAAGTTATCGTATATTCCTGGGTAATCAGCGAACGCCTGCCGTCATTCAGCAGCTGCGTATCCGGTTTGGCCACATCAATAATCTCAACTCCACGCACCAACGTATCGGTATATACAGGAAATACTGCACGCTTATCCGTATCCAATGATACCTGAAGCTTGATCTTCGCCTGCTCTCCAATAAGGATCTGCAGAGAATCAATAGTTGCATCTACCGTTACCGACTGGGCCGTCACCCTGCCTGCCAATGTCACTAACAGCGTTATCAGAAATAAATATCTTTTCATTTTCCGCTTAATTTCGTTTCGCAAACAAATTCATCAATGCCTTGACATAGTCCTGATCCGTACGTACCGACACATTATCGACATTACTTTTGGTAAAGGTTTCATTCAGTTCCGCCTGCTTGTTTACCCACCAGTCATGATGAGCCCGGCGCACAGCGCGTGAAGATGTATCAATCCACTGCTCATGCCCGGTTTCGGCATCCTTTATTTTCATCAGACCAACAGCCGGAAGTTCTTCCACACGACGGTCATAAATCTGGATGGCAACCAAATCATGCTTACGGTTGGCAATGGTCATGGCATTCTTAAAACTATCTTGATCTATGAAATCTGACAAGACAAAAGCTGTACAACGGCGTTTCATCACATTAGTCAGATACTCCAATCCGAGACGGATATTCGTTCTGCGGCTTTCCGCATGAAAATCAATCAATTCACGGATGATATAAAGTATATGCTTACGCCCTTTCTTGGGGGGAATGAATTTCTCGATCCGGTCCGAGAAGAAGATGACACCAATCTTGTCATTATTCTGAATGGCAGAAAAAGCTAAAGTCGCAGCTATTTCGGTCGCCATATCTTTCTTCATCTGCTTTATCGTACCGAATTCCAAACTACCGGAAACATCTACCAACAACATTACGGTCAGTTCACGCTCTTCCTCAAAGACCTTCACATAAGGCTTGTTGAAGCGTGCAGTCACGTTCCAGTCAATGTCGCGTATATCATCACCAAACTGATATTCACGCACTTCCGAAAATGCCATACCTCTACCTTTGAAGGCCGAATGATACTGCCCCGCAAAGATATTATTGGACAATCCGCGCGTTTTTATTTCAATTTGACGGACTTTCTTTAAAAGCTCTGTTGTTTCCATTGATTTATTTAAATAATCTCATTAACAAAAGGCTTGCGCCCCAAGTTTCTGCAATTCCCCAAACATCAGGGCACCTCAACTTTATTCAATATCTTGCTGACGATTTCGTCTGAGGTCATATTGCTGGCTTCAGCTTCATAAGTCAAACCGATACGATGGCGCAATACATCATGTGCCACGGCACGCACGTCTTCAGGAATTACATAACCGCGACGTTTGATGAATGCATAGCTACGGGCAGCCAATGCCAGATTGATGGAAGCACGGGGTGAACCACCAAAACCTATCATATCCTTTAGTTCTTTCAAATCATATTTCTCCGGAAAACGTGTAGCAAATACAATATCCACTATATATTTTTCAATCTTCTCGTCCAGATAGACCTGACGAACTACTTTACGCGCCTCGATAATTTCTTCTGCCTTCAAGATTGGCCGCACATTAAATTTCTCACCATTGATATTCTGACGGATGATCAGCTTTTCTTCTTCCAACTTCGGATAATCAATGACTACCTTCAACATAAAACGGTCAACCTGTGCTTCAGGTAATGGATAAGTACCTTCCTGTTCGATAGGATTCTGAGTTGCCAATACAAGAAATGGCTCAGGCAATCTGAATGTTTCATTACCGATAGTAACCTGACGTTCCTGCATGGCCTCCAGCAAGGCACTCTGAACTTTGGCCGGAGCACGGTTAATTTCATCAGCTAAAACGAAATTGGCAAAAACAGGACCTTTCTTTATTTGGAATGTTTCATCTTTCTGACTGTAAACCATTGTACCGATAACATCGGCAGGCAGCAAGTCGGGCGTAAACTGAATACGGCTATACTGTGCGTCAATCAATGAAGCCAGTGTCTTGATAGCTAACGTCTTTGCCAAACCGGGCACACCTTCCAACAATACGTGTCCGTCGGATAACAGACCAATTAACAACGACTCTACCAGGTGTTTCTGACCTACAATGACTTGGTCCATGCCTGTGGTAAGATTGGTAACGAAAGCACTTTGTCTTTCAATCCGCTCATTCAGTTCGCGGATATCAATTGTTTCAGCCATAAATCTATACTATTTTAATGTTTAATTTCCTTGTTTGTCCGGCTTGATACCGGTAATTATTTTTTCGCTTCCAAAAGTACACGAATAAATTAACCATGCCAACTAATTTTTATTAAAAAAACTATGAGAAGCCTTTAGATTAAGCTACTTTCATAGAGTTTAGGATTTGACAAAAAAGAAGCAGTAACTTTTTACTGCTTCTTAGCCAATTTAGGTATCTTGATAGTAGTACCGAACGGTACGTTATCCGGATTCTTGATTACCCCCGGATTATGTTTCACAATATACGGCCATAAAGCCTTTGTTCCATAAAAACGGAGAGCGACTTTTGTCAAAGTTTCCCCTTCCTTTATAGTATAGGTTGCCTCTGTACCGACAATTGTGTACCCCACAGAATCTGGAACAAATGGTGCAGCAGGTTTCTTTTGTTCTTTTTTAGCTACCGGTTGGGGAACATTCTTTTTCGGTGTATCCTGTTTCTTCGCTATGACAGAAAGACTTTCAGCCACTGTATCAACTTTTACCGGCTCTGCAGTATCTTTAGCGGAAAGAGTGTCAGCCAAAGCCGTTTCATCAGCCGGTTTCTCCACTATCGGTTCAGCTGTTGCTTCCATAACCATTTCAGACGTCATTGTTTCCAGCAAATCCGGATAATACATAAAGACGACAGCACCTCCACATAAAGCCACAACGAAAACCACTATACCAATAAAATACTTCATCGAAGGAGAATCCACTGCTTCCGTTTTAGAATCTGCAGGCTCTTTTTCTATCGTTTGCGGGAAAACCTCCGACGTAGTTTGCGGAAGCAGTTCCGTTCCTTCCTGCACCTCCCCTTCTGCGGAATCTGCCATTTCCTCAGCCTTTGTATCCTTAACCAATACCTTCCCAGTCACTTCCGCCTGTTCGGCTATACGGGTTGGAGAAATCTCAGCTGAATTGGACACGACTTCCTCTTCCTCATCATTCTCATTCTCATTTTCAAGAAGAGTATCCTCAAGCACCGTATTCTCATTGAGGACAACAGTCTCAAAATGCGAAAAAGGTCTATTGATAACCTCCTTCAGACTTGGTTCCGGAGTAAAAGTTACTTTTGTATGGCCTTGTATCTCAATTCTTTCCCCCGTATTCACATTGACGCTCTCACGACTTTCCACATCAATCAGCTTGAAAGTACCCAGCCCCTTTATCTTCACATACTTATCTTTCTCCAATGACTCTTCAACCAGCAGAAAGAATTCTTTTACAAAGCTGTCAGTGTCCTTTTTGCTCATGCCATGCTTTTCAGCAAGTAAATCTATCAAGTCCTGTATATTCAGTTTCTCATTCATATTATATGGGAAGAATTAAAAAAGGAAGACTATTTAAACTTATCTTTCAGCAGCGTGCTGGGTTTATAGGTCAGCACCAATTTCGGAGGCACCAACATACGTTGTCTGGTGGTCGGATTCACAGATATACGTTCTGCTTTCTTCTTTACTTCGAATGTACCGAATCCTTGTATGGATATGACATTACCCTCTTCCAGCTGCCGTGTCATACTTGACAGTAGAGATGTAACCAGTTCAGAGGTATCTTTCAAAGTGTACCCCAACCTCCGCGACAATTCAGAAGTAAACTCTTTGTTATTCAAAATACAAACTTTTAAATTGAACTACGGTGCTATATTAGCAAAACTTCGCCATATATACAAGAAGTTCGGGAAAAATCTTTAAATAATACGGCCAAAAAGGTCGAAATCATCGGAATTAATCACTTCTACTTGGTAAAAGTTACCTATATGCAAGGTCTCGTCTCCACATTCAATCAAAACTTCAGGATCTACTTCCGGAGAATCAAATTCCGTACGTCCGACATAATAATCCCCCTCCAAACGGTCTATTATTACTTTCATACGCTTTCCGACCTTCGCTGCACTCAGTTCTGCAGAAATACCTTGCTGAATCGCCATCAATTCATCCAGACGAGCCTGCTTGACTTCCCGAGGAATAACATCCTCATATGTTGCCGCCGCATAAGTTCCCTCCTCCTCAGAATAAGCAAAAGCCCCCATTCTATCGAAACGCGCCTTGCGTACAAACTCTTTCAGTTCTTCAAAATCGGCCTCCGTCTCTCCCGGATGCCCCACCATGAGCGTTGTGCGTAAATGAATACCGGGTACCTCCTTGCGGAATCTCTCTATCAGCTGATATGTCTCGGCCTTAGTGACATGACGACGCATCTTTCCAAGCATATTATCACTGATATGCTGCAAAGCTATATCCATATATTTGCAGACATTAGGCCGTTCCCTCATTACCCGGAATAAATCTTCAGGAAAATGAGCCGGATAGGCATAATGCAGACGTATCCATTCCACTCCCGGAATATCCGATATACGCTCAATAAGTTCAGGCAACATCTGCTTTTTATACAAATCCACACCGTAATACGTCAATTCCTGGGCAATTACCTGAAACTCTTTTACACCGCCTGCCACCAAGTATCTTACCTCATCCAGAATTTCTTCCATCGGGCGTGATACATGCTTGCCTGTAATGATAGGAATGGCACAATACGAACATTTACGGTCGCAACCTTCTGATATTTTCAGATAAGCATAATGTTTGGGAGTAGTCAGCGTGCGTTCAATATGCAATTCATCATGATAAGCCTTGCCCAAATCCTGCAACAGTTCCTTCCAATTGAATTTGCCATAAAATTTGTCAACTTGCGGTATTTCAATGGCCAGTTCTTTTAGGTAGCGCTCTGAAAGACACCCCATGACATACAGTTTCTCCAAACCACCTTCTTCCTTTGCCTGCGCAAATTCAAGAATCATATTGATGGATTCCTCCTTGGCGTCACCAATGAAACCGCAGGTATTAATCACCGCTATCTGGCCTTTCGGATGTTGGGTATCATGCGTCACATGGTAGCCTGCCTCTTCCAACTGACGCATCAGATGTTCCGAATCCACTAAATTTTTAGAACAGCCTAAAGTAATAATATCTATGGTCTTCCGTTTCATGCGTTCCCTCCAAACAGTGAATCAACAAATTCTTTCTTGCGGAACACCTGCAAATCTTCCATGCCTTCGCCCAAGCCGATGTATTTGACAGGAATCTTGAACTGGTCGGATATACCAATTACAACACCACCCTTAGCCGTACCATCCAGTTTGGTGACAGCCATGGCAGTAACTTCCGTTGCCAAAGTAAACTGACGTGCCTGTTCAAAAGCATTTTGTCCCGTAGATCCATCCAATACAAGCAATACCTCATCGGGAGCTCCAGGGACCACTTTCTTCATCACATTCTTGATCTTAGTCAGCTCATTCATCAATCCCACTTTATTATGAAGACGACCGGCTGTATCTATAATCACCACATCAGCATGATTGGCTACAGCCGAGCTTAACGTATCAAACGCTACAGAAGCAGGATCAGACCCCATTTTCTGCTTAACGACGGGCACTCCTACCCGCTCGCCCCAAATCATCAGCTGTTCCACGGCAGCAGCACGAAAGGTATCGGCAGCACCCAAATAAACAGACTTGCCGGCTTTCTTAAATTGATAAGCCAACTTTCCGATGGTGGTTGTCTTGCCCACACCATTGACTCCGACTACCATAATAACGTAAGGCTTCTTCGTAATCGGCGCCTCAAAATCATCTACGTCATCCGAATTGTTTTCAGTCAATAAAGCAGCGATTTCATCGCGCAAAATCATATTCAGTTCTTGCGCATTCATATATTTTTCGGCAGCGGCACGTTTCTCTATACGTTCAATTATTTTCAACGTAGTTTCCACGCCCACATCCGAGGTAATCAATACCTCTTCCAGATTATCCAGAACTTCATCATCGACTTTCGACTTTCCAGCCACTGCACGAGCTATCTTGCTGAATACACTCTCTTTGGTCTTAGATAATCCTTTATCTAATGTTTCCTTCTTTTCCTTTGAGAAAAAACTAAAAAATCCCATACTCTAATTGTTTGTACAATACATTATTATCACAAAGATAATGCAAAATAAACATCTATCCCTGCTTTTTCGCAAAGATATAACAAAACTGACGAATAATAAAAACTTCGTCCCCTTTTTAAAAAGAAATCCCCTTGCCGGCATTTACGGCAAGGGGACCTTTATCAGTTTCAGCGCCTTACGGCTCTGTATTTATCTTATTTCTTGAAAAAGTCTTGTACTTTTTCGTTTTGTACCATTTGTTCATCAAAGATGTAAGCACCTGTTTTCGGAGACTTCACCATTTTGATAACCTTAGTATAAGCACGACCTTCTTTAGATCCTTCGTGCAAACTTGCTACTGTTTTCTTTGCCATGGGTTATACTCTATTATTTGATTTCTTTATGTACTGTCACTCTCTTCAAGATGGGGTTGTATTTTTTCAACTCCAATCTCTCTGTGGTATTTTTTCTATTCTTCGTCGTAATATAACGAGAAGTTCCGGGCATACCGCTATCCTTGTGTTCTGTGCATTCCAGAATCACCTGTACTCTGTTACCTTTTGCTTTCTTTG